>JAESGV010000306.1_pt1 | contig 22268 bp, 18 predicted proteins | sample 9269781 | NCBI WGS metagenome assembly JAESGV01 (sample SAMN15741586, study PRJNA653496) | algae metagenome | isolation source: Tildeniella torsiva UHER 1998/13D and co-occurring heterotrophs from... | place: Slovakia: Slovak Paradise National Park, Hrabusice, Kosice Region | collected 2000-01-01
CAAACCCAAACCCAAACCCAAACCCAAACCCAAACCCAAACCCAAACCCAAACCCAAACCCAAACCCAAACCCAAACCCAAATCCCTAAACCCAGCCACTTTATGTAAGATCTAGTAAGTTATCAATTTTTTTCTAATATAATAGCATCACTAGTATTCACTCAAAATGAAGATGGTGGGATGATGCTACGCTTAGCAACATTAGAAAAAGATGGACTAAAAACATCTGAGAAACCATCTCAAGAAATAAAATCTGCCGATTTTGACATGTTGGAACTGTCTCAACTATAAAAAAATGGACAAGTACACAAGGGTAATTCCAACACGTTGGAATCGCTTCAACAACAGAGTGGTAGCAAGATACACAAAGGTAATTCCGACGCGTTAAAATTGTACCAGAAGGAAAGCTTGTTGACACTTTTAAAACGACCCAGTTCTGTCAGATTGGAATCACAGCAAGAGCAGGTTTATATAGCTTTTACTAACATTTCAATTCTAACACGTCGAAATTGCAAAAATCTGCAGACTCAATAGAGGTTCAAGCAAGCCCAAGTGAGCCTTCTGCAGAAGCTTTAAAAAGTTAAACAACCTTGTTACAAGTTGCAAACTTGAAGGTTTGGCTAAATATTATGCTAGCCTGCAATTTGGATTCTGGTATTGTCATTGCAATGGTAGATATGTGCACAAATCCAGACAAGAAACTTTTTTTAAGACACATGTTAATTAATATTGCAACTAGTGCATTTATACACAGAGCTCATCAAAAAGTTATTATACAAGAGCATTCAAAAGGTGATGTTATCTTACAATATAAGTACGACAATGAGAAGATTTGAGCAGTAGCATACAAAAAGGATGCTACTTTAAAAATTCTTTTTGCTTGAATTTCAAAGGAGTACATCGCTGAAACTAACATTAATATTCCTTCTAAGATTATTTATATTTCAGATGATAATACACTTAAGCTAGGTGTTCGACCAAAGCTCAAGGCTGATTCCAAGTAAAAAGGAAGTAATGTCTAATCAGAGGATATTACAAAAGCAAAAGGTGAAAAAGGCTCAAAAGAAAAAAAAGCCAACAAAAAAACAAAAGATGAGATTCGAAATAGCAAGAAGTGGAACAAGGTTCGCATTTCCTCTGCTGCGGACGTATTTAAAGTTAATGGTTAGGATGAATCTAGTTCAAAAAAGCAGTTTGTTTCTTCACCATGGCCTGATGATATCATTGAATATGTGTTGATTCAATACAGCAGATTGATTGAAGACAACTTACTCATACTTGATAAGGCACAGTTAACAAGAGTAAAAAAGTCAATAGAAGCAGCTATCAATAGCTCAAAAAAAAATACACCAGAGCATCTTCAGAAGTTAATTATTGAAGTACTATTTCAACAACTAAATAAGATTTTAAAGGAGTTATAGAGAGAGGTTGCGCATGCCTCAACTACCATTGAAGAGATTACTAGTGAAGATGATCTCTCAGATGGTGATTCCAACGCGTTGAAATCAAAGCAACAAGTTGTAAGAATCAACAAAAGCCACCAAATTATTGCTGTTCAAGAACAATTTAAGCAATTATCAAATATATGTTCTGCTATTGAAAAGGTAGACACTAATGATTTTACCGAGAAGACTTTAGTAGCTTTTCTTCGTAATGGCTACACACATGATGTTTCTTTTTCTGTTGTACATGTTCTTACAAAGAAAAAAGATAAAAATAATGCAGAAGCGCTCATTATCAAAATGGAGACTGGTAGAGCGTATCATGGTATTAAAACCAACTTTTACAAAGAAGGAGTAGGTGCACATGGTACTATGAGTGCTATTACGTTGGAAGTTTGTGCAGCACTTTAAAAGAATTTTGAAGGCAAGAAAAAAGTCTCCTTTGCTTTTGCAAAAGACTTTGTTAAATATGTTATTTATTTTACTTTTACTAATATTTTAGTTCAAAGGTTTACATTTGGTATATTAATGGCTCCCTTTGCAAGGATCGTGATGATGATGAAGATCTGTCTGACTCTACAAAAAAAGATATAAAAAAGCAGACACCCACACAAAGTCACAAAGTAAACACACATATTAAGTTTTACCAACTTTTGCGTGATATGCCCACATTGGTTTATATCTATTTAAATGGAGCTGGTGGCAGAAGAATTATGCCCATATTAAGAAAGTCATTGCCAAGCCTGATTTCCTCAAATCTGTTAGGGCAACACTTCAACTGGTTCCATACAGATATATTAACAACTTTTACGATTGTATCTGGTTAAACAAACTAGCTGGATACAAAGATGGACGTGGAAAAGGCCTGCTATCATTATCAAATGACTTGGAAGAAGAAGATAGAAGGGCTAAAAAGGAGCGTAGTAATGCTTACAAGGGAAGTGCAGCAAAAAGTGCTCCTAGAATCCTAAAGAAAAAGAAGGCTGAAGAAAAAAAGAAAGCTGAAAAAGAGGACAAAGAGGAAGAGGAAGATGAAAAGGAAGAAGAAGAGGAAAAGAAAAGAAAAAAGAAAAGAAAGCAAGTGGTCACTGAATCTTTCAAGAAAAGAAAGTCAACAAGCAGCAAGGATAAACCTTCAAAAAAGAAGGGAAAAAAGTAAAATGTCTTTTTTTTACATTAAATTCTCATTAATTCCAACATGTTGAAATTATATATAAATGGTATGCATAGCATAAATTCCGCGTTTTTTGGAATATAGAAAAACACAGCTTTTTTGTCTACTCAAACCCACTAGCTCCTTGCCCTTTTGTATTTGGAGATGGATCTTTAATATACCCATATCTAGGATATTGTTTCCACTCCATCTTTTTGTATTCCTCCAATATAACCTAATAATGTTAAAATAAAATTAATACTTACAGTTTCTGGTTTAAATAAGCCTCTTTTTTTCTCTACTCTCATAAGATGTTTTCTTACACCACTATTAGTGCTGAAGTGGGCAGAACAATTCTTAATAGTATAGCAGCCAAAAAGTATATGCTGGTTTGTTCAGCTAATTTTTATTTTTGTAAAAGCACTGTAACCATGCTAGATGAGTTGTATACTGCTATGATATTATATCTAATTGTAAGTACACTTCCTTTAGAATGTATTTCCTCTGCTCAACGATATAATTATAAAAAATCAGCCATAAATTATAACTACAATGGTTCTCATTTGCACTACCGAAAGAAAGTAAGGACAAAAACAGTATCAAAACCAACTGATGCTGCTGCTTCTATTCCAAGCCATCAATGGACAGAAGGAATTCACTACAAATCAGTAAAAAAAACCAGAGTATCTATCGTTGAAAGTCATTTGTGATTCTCAAATTAGTGCAAAAATATCAAAAGCTCATACAAGTACACATTGTGAAGGAAAAGATTTAATTCAAAGCTATTTCAAAAATTGATATTACTATCTTGGATTAAAGGAGGCAATTAAACGACATGAGACTACCTGTGATATTTGTCGGCAACTAAAAGCAAACATTTCAAAGAGTGAGTATATACTTATCCTCACTAAGTATTAGTTTCATCATCTAGTTATCGATTTTACATTCTATTTAGGAAGAAATATCCTATGTATGATAGATTCATTCTTCAAGAAGCTATAGACTTGGGAATGTCCAACAAAAGAATCAAAGTATGTTGTACGCTATTTAAGACGTGTAGCAGAAGATGTTGGATTTACTCCAGATATTGTGCAAGCAGATAATGGAGGAGAATTTATTGCAGCTGATGTAAAACATCTCATAGAAGTTGAATGGAAAAAGAAGTTGAAACATGGTGCTCCTGCACATCTACAAACACAAGGTGTAATCGAACGTTCTAATTGAACAATCAATGATGGAATAGATTATCAACGTCGACGCAACAATAGTAATAATGTGAAATTTAATTTAGATATTACATGAGAACTATACAATGATCGAATGTATAACACAATCAAAATGAAGCCTAACAAAGCATTTGAAAAAACCAAATACATGAATCCATCATGTATTGAAGCTGCTACTGAGGAAACATTTTTGCTGGCTGCTTCCACACGTGATGTTTTGTATCAAAATGCTGAGAAACGTGCGAAGTTGAACAAACGAAATCATGATAAACGAAAAGACTAAAGACAATGCTACAACCAGGTGATATAGTATATCATGTAAAAAGCTTACATAATGGAGTTCATCGCATTTAAAGTTCAGATTTGGATAATCGCTCTTATGAGGCTGTTGTTGTTGAGTGTACTGCTAATCATAGAATTCGAGTAAAATGGACTACACCTGCTAGTAGCCTTAAAAAAGCATCACAAGGCTCTTTGTCTGTATTTCTGCTAGTAGGTCACTTCTACAAGGACCGAGAAGCACCAGTTGAAGATGTCGAAGAAGAAACAGAAGAGAACCCTGCTGATAGTGAGGACCTTGTAACTGTTGTTGACGGTTTTGCGAACAAAGATGCGGAAATGAACCTCTTGGAGTTTGTAAAAACGATTGATGATGTTGACATGACATTAAACGAGTTGAAACGTGTCAATGAAAATTTGAAGCAATTGCACGAAGAGGCAGACAGGATTTTAAAAGGGTACACTGGTTTCAAACCAGCTGAGAAATGTCAAAGATAAAATCTTGAGGAATTTAAATTTTAGAATCTTCTTCTTCTTCAACCACATTTTTCTCTTTTCTGATTACTTGTGTAATTTTCTCCATAGATTCTGTAAATCTTTTTTCAATTTCTTACTTTTCTTTTTCCATCTCTTTCAAAATCTCTGCATACTTGGTCTCATGTTTTTTTCACTTTTGGTTATATTTTTGTTTTATTTTTTCTACTCTTGCATCATTATATACTAATTGTTCTACTTGTCTTTTCTTGTTTTTTTCTTTTTTTGACAGGTTATTTCTAGATTCTTTTTCCAATTCCCACATTTCCAACCATTTAGTGAAAATCACCTCTTGTGCCTTCTTTTTGATCATGTTTCTTCTTTTTTAGTTTTTATTTGACTTATTTTCTGTTTATATGTTTTCAGAATTCCTTCTGAGTCTTAAAGAATATATTTTCTAACTGCTTGTTTTTGATATTTGGTATACATTCCCTCTTGTTTCAACTTCTTGTAAGCTTGCCAATTTGGTGCTTGTTTTATGATTTATAACTGAGCTTTTCTGCTACTTACATGTGAAACAATAATTTAATCAGTGATCTCTTCTTGTGTTGGCCTTTCACTTTTGGTCATATGGCAATACAAACAATCAATCCATTTAGAAATAGTAGTGAACAATGCAGAAGCTACTACAGGTTCTGAAATAAATACCCAACTATTAGTTAACATTCTCTCTTTGTGCTCAAACAACTCTTTTTCTCCAAGATCACTTACTCTTTAAGTGACAAACTGGTAGTTTCCTGCTGAAAGAGTTAATTTAATAGCTGCCTTCTTGTATAACTTCATAGATGCAAAGGTTTCCCAGTTACCATGTTCAAGAAACAAGATCAACAAATTTAAAGATGGTAGTTGTTTGTATAAATAAATAAATGTCAAACAGCCTTGAGTAAGAATATGAGCCCTATATGATCTAAAAGTAAGATGAATAGAACATCCCTTCTTTCTGCCAGAACTAACTAATAGATACTAAAAGTCATTAATATACTAATTAGTCACTTAATCTTGTACAAACAGTGGAGTGTTCAAATACTTTTCTTGAATGGACAAATCTTGAGACAATAAAGCAGCAATCAAACTAAACTGTGTGTTTATTCTTCTGATATCCCACAGATAAATCATAAATACCATGAGAAAATCAGTACTTAAATCATTACTGCTTTGTATGGAAACATTATAATCTTTTTCTAATAAATGCTTGTCTTTTTTCATTTTGGCTACACATGATATCCTGACCTAAGATAGTTTCTTTTTACTTCTATCTTGCTGTTCTACATCTTGTTAGAACTGGAGCAACTTGGATTGAATTTGTTTAAATTTAAAAGTGAGATCACCAATGACCATATGTTCAATAGTAGTAGGTCTAAAAGTGGTCATACAAATGAAGGCAATGATAGCTAAAACACGACACTCTTTTTCATCTTTCAAATTGGTTTTCTTGAGTAGATCTACATAGTAAAAAGTAAGTAAGACATCAGTTACCTTCTCAAAGTTACCAAATGCACGTAAAAGAGTGATCATAATAGATAAAATCATTTTACTATATTCTTTTTGTGGATCACCATACTGTGGTCCATGTTTTATCAACCACAAGCACAGTCCTTAATTGCATGCATTCATTACTGTATTATAGGCGAATCTATGAACAACTCGAGCCTACAATAAGAATGCCTGAAAGATACCCTGGTGAATAGGGAAAAGAGTTGGCTGAATCTTTTTAAAATTATAAATCTTTTGATGTGCTTTGTAAAACTCAACATACAATCTAGCATCATAGTCCATGCTCTTGTAAGTATTATTGACATACATATTCTGAAGATTATATTGATTCAACTCAAATACATGAGCTTAGTCATGCTTACTGTCAAACTGCATATCAAATACAGTATTTTTGTCAACTATTCTAATTTTATCTCCAATTTTCTGACACTGAACAGCAGGAAACACTTTTTCAAATTCTTCAATAGTTAACAAGGAATACTTCTTTTGATTGTTTATATCATACATTCTCATGGCATCACCTCTATGCTTGAAAGTAAATCTTGAACTGTAACTGGCATCAACAGTTTTAAGATTCCAAGGTTTTCCCATAGCAACACTAATAGCATGTTCATTTGACATTTCTTCACAGTCAGTAAATAGAGATTTGCCCATTCTTCTCATATTTTCAATATGTTGTTCCAACTGTTTTTCAAAATCTTGTGTTGAATTAAAGGCCAAAGTATAAGTTTTTAAATTCTTGGCTGCTTTTTGTTGGTTAGACTCATTGTCAAACACAGTATTAGCTATAGCAGCTTCAACCTCTCTTCTATTTATCCCTATATGATGAAAAGATTGTTTGGTCAACTTAATATTTTACAATAAATTTTTATTAAAGCCAGATATCTCTATGCTAGCGCTACGAGCCCTCAGGCAAATAATTAAAGCCAGATGTCTCTTTGTTAGCACTATAAGCCCTCAGGCACAAATAAAAATTATTATTATTTTATAAAGGCCAAATATCTTTACACTAACACTACAAGCCCTTAGGCAAGTAGTAGAGGCCAGATGTCTCTTTGCTAGCACTACGAGCCTTCAAACATAATAAAAAATTTTAAGTGAGGGGTTCAGTATAATAAACCCCAAACCCCAATTTTTTTCTAATATAATAACATTACCAATATTCACTTAAAATGAAAATAGTGGAATGATGCTACGCTTAGCAATATCAAAGAAAAATAAACCAAAAACATCTGAAAAACTATTTCAAAATATAAAATTTGCTGATTCCAACGTGTTGAAACTGCTTCAACTACAAAAAGATACAAATACACAAAGATAATTTCAATGCGTTGAAATTGCTTTAACAACAAAGTGGTAGCAAAATATATAAAGATAATTCCAATGCATCAAAATTGTACCAAAAGAAAAGTTTATTGACATCTTCAAAACAACTTAGTTCCGCCAAGTCAAAATTACATCAAAAATAAGTTTATATAGCTTCTGAATGAACTCAATTCTAATGCGTTGGAATTGCAAAAATCTGCAAACTCAATGAATGTTCAAACAAGTCTAAGTGAGTCTTTTGCAGAAGTTTTAAAAAGTTAAATAACTTTGTCACAAGTTGCAAATTTGAAGGTTTGGTTAAACATTATACTAGCTTGCAATTTAGATTTTAATATTGTCATTGCAATGGTGAATATATGCACAAATTTAAACAAAAAACTTTTTTTGAGATACATATTGATTAATATTGCAATTAGCGCATTTATGCACAAAGTTTGTTAAAAAGTTGTTGTACAAGAGCATTTAAAAGGCAATGTTATCTTGCAACATAAGTACGACAATGAAAAGATTTGAGCAATAGCATACAAAAAAGATGTTACTTCAAAAATTCTTTTTATTTGAGTTTCAAAGAAGTACATTGCTGAAACTAATACTGTTATTTCTTTTAAGATTATCTATATTTCAAATGATGATACATTTGAGTTAGATGTTCAACTAAAGCTTTAAGCTGATTTTAAGTAAAAAGGAAGTAATATCTAATTAAAAGATATCACAAAAGCAAAAGGTGAAAAAGGCTCAAAAAGAAAAAAAGCCAACAAAAAAACAAAAGATAAGATTTGAAATAGCAAGAAGTGAAACAAGATTTCCATTTCCTCTGCTAGAATATATTTAAAATTAATAGCTGGAATGAGTTTAATTCAAAAAAGCAGTTTATTTCTTCACCATAGCTTGATAATGCCATTGAATATGTGTTGATTCAATACAGCAGATTAATTGAAGACAACCTACTTATGCTTGATAAAGTACAGTTAACAAAGGTAAAAAGTTAATAGAAGCAGCTATTAATAGCTTAAAAAAATACATTAAAGCATCTTCAAAAGTTAGTTATTGAAGTGTTACTTTAACAACTAAATAAAATTTTAAAAAAGTTACAAAGAGAGGTTGCACATGCCTCAACTACCATTAAAGAGATTATTAGTGAGGATGATCTCTTAGAAGGCGATTCCAACGCGTTGGAATCAAAGCAACAAGTTGCAATAATCAACAAAAGCCATCAAATTATTGCTGTTTAAGAACGATTCAAACAATTATCAAATGTATGTTCTGCTATTAAAAAGGTAGACACTGATGATTTTACCGAGAAGACTTTAGTAGCTCCTCTTTGTAATGGCTACATACATGATGTTTCTCTTTTTGCTGTGCGTACTTTTACAAAAAAAATAAAAATAATGCAAAAGTGCTTATTATCAAAATAGAGATTAATAGAGCGTATCATGGTATCAAAACCAACTTTTACAAAAAAGGAGTAAGTGTACATGATATTATGAGTGCTACCACGTTGGAAGTTTGTGTAACACTTCAAAAGAATTTTGAAGGCAAGAAAAAAGTCTCTTTTGCTTCTGTAAAAGACTTTATTAAATATGTTATTTATTTTGCTTTTACTAATATTTTAATTTAAAGGTTTATATTTGATATATCAATAGCTTTCTTTGTAAGAATCATGATGATAATAAAAATCTGTCTGACTTTACAAAAAAGATATAAAAAAGCAGACATCCATACAAAGTCACAAAGTAAACACACATATTAAATTTTACCAACTTTTGCGTGATATGCTCACATTAGTCTTATATCTATTTAGTATAGTAACGCTTATAAGGGAAGTGCAACAAAAAGTGCTTCTAGAATCCCAAAGAAAAAAAAGGCTGAAGAAAACACAGCTTTTTTGTCTACTCAAACCCAACATTTTAAGAAAAACATCCAATATCGGTGTTGCTCGCTTGAAGGTATGGCAACCAGCTAAAAAATCTACTAAAAGCAAGGAAAAAGTGCAATCAAAGAAAAAAACTACCACAAAAAAAATCTTTCAAAGAAGATAATGAGAAAGAAGAAGAGGAAAATGATGAAAAGGAGGAAAAGAAAGAAGAAGATGTACTTTTACCTAAAAAATACAAAGTTAAAAGTCTAAAAACTTTGAAAAAGGCAGTCATTACACCTAAAATACTCAAAAAGACTTTTAAAGAAGGTTAAAATAAATTTTTCTTAAATAAAGTTCTTTCTTTTGACATTTAATTTTACATTATATAACAAATTTATAATTAGCGATTAATCGCCGTTTTCAAGTATTAATTAGAATTAACAATTGATTGCCATTTTACAACTCACTTAAAAACGGTGATTGATCGCTGTATATAAAGTTGGTGATCAAATCGCTGCTTTTGCTAATTATACAAGACGCAACCCCATAAAAAGACCCAAACCAAAATAATTAAAGCCAAATGTCTCTTTGCTAGCACTATGAGCCCTCAGACACAAATAAAAATTATTATTTTTTTATAAAGGCCAGATATTTCTATGCTAACACTACGAGCCTTCAGATAAGTAATAGAGGCTAAATGTCTCTTTGTTAGCGCTACAAGCCTTCAAACATAATAAAAAAATTTTAAGTAAGAGGTTTAATATAATAAACCTCAAACTTAAATCACTATAATTCACATTTTGACTGATACACTACAAATTTAACTTAATATGACAAGTATTCTGTATTGTATTAAATGTAAGTCTACAAGTAATTTTAGTCTATAACAAAAATGCAACAAAGGTTTTTTGCTTAATTGAAAACATCACTAATTAATATTTTTGAAAAGTAAAAATATATTTATGTGCTTTATAAAACTTTTAATATAAATAAGCACTAAAACTTTACTACTTGATAGTATTCAAAGCATACACATTTTTTAACATGTGTTTTAATAATTCAAAAAGATTAATTCAATTAAATTTTTCTTTTAACTTGAAATCTAACTTTGCTGCTGTATCATTAATAATGTGAATCTTATCTTTTTTATAGCTTTTCTAATAATAGCAGATAATAATTTTGTAATAACATCTTTGAAGGGAATAAAAGTAGTATTTCTATTACTAAGAAGACAAATAGCTATATCACAATTCTTAATAATAAAATTAATAGAATGAATATGATTAGTGCCTTATAGTTTACTTTAAGTATTATGTAATATAATACTAAGGTTAAAAGGAAGATTTTTGAATAAATTGTTTCTAATAGCTTTAATTAGCTCTCTATTCTTTGCAACAGCTTGCAAAAAGTTATGATTTTTTGATAATTCAACAAGTTTAACAGTAGAAGAATTCTGTGCTGCTTTGTTTTGATTATTAATGTTGTTTAAAATTGAATTGTCTTGTAAAATCTTTTTAATAGCATATTGTTCTTTTGTAGAAAATCTAGACATTTTTTTCATACAAATCAGTTTGTTTGATCAACTTGATATTTTATAATAATTTTTTTAATTAAATATTATTTTATTTTATTTTAGCCAGATGTCTCTACGCTGCTGCTACGAGCTTTTAAACATTAAAAAAAGGCCAAATGTTTTTATACTGCCATTACAAGCCCTTAAGCATTAATAAAAAGCTAGATGTCTTTATGCTGTTACTATAAGCATTTAAGCATTAAAAAGGGGCCAGATGTCTCTATACTGCCACTATGAGCCTTTAAGCATCAAAAAGGGATTAAATGTTTCTACATTGCTATTATGAGCCCTTAAGCAATAAAAAAAAGGCCAAATGTCTTTACACTGCCGCTATAAGCCTTTAAGCATCAAAATAAGCCAGATGTCTCTTTGTTAGCGCTATAAGCCCTTAGACATTAAAATAGTTTTTAAACTTGGTTTGGCTTTATAGTAACTCAAACTCAAACCCAGTTAAACAAATTATTAATACACTTATACTACATATAAAAGTTATTTAAAACATGTTAATTAAGTGTATTTACAAGTATAACAACTTTTAAAAGGCTTACTACAAAGCAAAGTTCCTAAATAAAAAGCTTAATAATATAATTAAACTTTGCACTTTATAATATCTTGTTGTTAAATTCTTAAAGCTTTTTTTTACTATTATTTCATTAAGTATATTAAAGAATTTAAAAAGTACAACATAGTTACAAGTGTTTAAAAATAAAAACCTTTACTATAACATTAACTTATATTGTAAAATAATAAAAGTTAATAAAGTAAATTTATTAATATTATGCTAATTTTATAGCTTGAAAGTATTTTAAAAGTGCCAGATATAACTGTTATTAAAAAGCACTATACTATTTTAATTCACAAAAACTTAAAACAATGTATAAAAAGGTCTATTACTGTTTAATTGTTGAGGTAAATAAAAGTATTTGCCTAAAAATGCAAATTAATAAGGTTAAAAAATTTAATAGCAAGTTTCTAAAAAAAATACTATATTTCAGAAAAAGAGGTTTAAAGGGTTAAAAGCTATAAATAGCTTTTAAATAGTAGTATTAATTTGTATATTGCTATTTTTATTAATAAAGTAAATAAGAGATACAACTTTGACATATATATAAATAATATTAAACAAAAGATAAGTTGCAATTTGTGACTTTATTAATTATTTTTAGTTTTTTTTTATAAATATATACACTTTTAATGCTTGGTGTAAAAGCTTTAATAAGAAGTATAATGCATTAAAAGAGTTAAAAACATTCAACTTCACCTTTAATATGATATACATGTTTTTAATTCACTTATATGCTCACTAAATTCTTTTAACTGCATTTTAAACAGGTAATACTATAGCTATTTTTTTTACTAACTTTTTAAATAGAAAAGAAGAGAGATAAACATAACAGTTTACAACTCAATTAGAGTTAACACTATAATATCTCAGATAATGTTAGAGTTAATATACTTAAATTTTTACATGATTTTAACACTGTTATTGTAACTCAAATAAAACAAGGTAATAAGTTGCAAAAGAGAATAAAAGTTTTATACTGCAATGTTAAAGAAAAAAAGACTAATAATACCTTAATAAGCACAAAAAAACATTAAGTTGTATACTTGCACTAAAAAAAATGTAAAAAGCTTTAAAAAGCAATTAAACTTTGATAGCAATATTAATTTGAGATTTTCATTAACTATATACCAGACATACCAGCATATGTTGCAAAAGTTAGTAAAGATGATAAAATATCACCAGGAACTAAAAGAATTCAGATTTAAACTCCTGATAAAAAACTTGTCAAGCAGATTTAAGAGGAAAAGTTTAAGAAACTTAAATCAAAAGAAAAAAAGATAAAAGCTTTAAAAGAGGAAAAATTGAATAAAACTTTGAAAGAACACTAAAAACAGTAGAGTAATAGTTTTAAAAATTGCAAGTAGCAGAAAAGCAAGATATGCAAGAAGGAAAAAGCTGAAAAACAAGAGGCTGTGGTAAAATCACCTATTAAAAGAAGAAAGAAAGTTACATGTAAAGAATCTGCTAACATTTTAAATGTTGGCAAAAATATTGTATTAAAGAAGTGTAAAGCAGATACAAACTTTAGTAATAAAGATAATTTAACATCTGCTCACAAAAAAAGTAAAGTTGCAAAATTATTTACACATAGAAAAGGATGTGGAAGAGGATGAGGCAATATCTCACCAGTATTATCTTTATAAACAAATAAATAAAAATTTAATTTTTACAATTTCTATATTTTAGATTTGTATAATTATTTCTTTTATATTATAACACATCTTTAATACATTACTAATTGCTGTAAATATCAAGTAAAATAAGCAAATCATAAAAACTAATTTTTAAAGAATATAATAATTTTATTTATTTTAAAATTTATCTAAAGTAAAAGTAAAGCACCTGTTTTTCTATATATATAGGTGTATAATATATATAAATAATAAAGAATGCAAGGAAATTCTATTCTGTAAAATAGACATCCTTTAAGAAAACTCATAAGTAAACTTTATTATAAGAGGATATTATTTAAATTTTGCAGTTCAAGCATTTTTTAATTACAAACAAGGTTTTTAGAATAAAGAATAAAAGTTGAAATAAAAATATTTATAAAAGCATTATATAAACCTTACTCTGCATTCCCAAACGCATCATACAAAGTTACAACTTTTTCTTCCTCGACTGCTTCTTCTTCAACATCTTCATAAGGCGTAGAGTTCTCCTCTTGATAAATTATAGAAGCTTTATGTTTTCTTCGTTTAATAATTACTGCAGCAATAACTGTTGCAACTAGAATCAAAACAAGCACAGCTACTGCAAACGCAGCAACTATACCTGCGATCATGCCAACGTTCAATGAACTTGATAGTGAGTTCTTTGTTGATTTTGTGGTAGCTGGAGCAACATCACAGGTACCAGTTCGGCACTCTACACCAAGTTGTTGAACTTTGATAGACATTGACTCTTGTGCAGTTGCTTGTAGGCTGCGTTTCAATGTTGAACCACTTGATGATTGTGAAATGATGTATGTAAATGTTCCGCTAAAGAACGTACTTGGATTAAATAGTACTGGGTTCATTGTTAAAGTACAGATTAGTGTAGTACTACTGTACAGCTCACTAACTATTACCCACTTGGTATCTAACACCATTCCCAGCTTGAGTGTATATACTTTATCTTTTTCAAACATGCAATCATTTGATAGTGTTTGTACACCTGTTGCGTTACTATAAGAGTATCCAACCATAAGAGATCTCTTGTATGGTGCATCGGGTGAAATAGTTAATCCTGTTTCCACAAACTTCGCTGCTGAATACATCCACAGTTCTACAACATTTCCAGAAGTCGTTGATGTATCAATAGAGAACTTGATAAACGCCGATCTATCTTTAAAATCATATCCACCTTTTGTAGATAATGATCTTCGTGACTTTTGACTAGAATTGAAAACGCTAGCCAGTTGTATGCTGTCTAGTGTTGCGTTTACAATATCAAACTGTTCTGATCCAGGAATACTAGCTTCATGAGTACCGTTTGCAAAGTCGTAAAGAGTAATAGATATTGCTTGATTTGCTGCTAGCGTAGTTGCAGGCTCTTGTGTTGATGTCAGCTCTGCTGTTGTAGGAGCAGACGTTAACAACGCTGATAGTGTATCTGTTGGAGTAGCTGTGGAAGTAACTGTTTCTGTTGTAGTTAGAGTATCAGTAGGAGTAGGCGTTTCTGTTGGAGTAAGTGTTGATGTATATGCCTGAGTAGCAGTGCTACTTGGATTATCGGTAGGAGTATCTGTTGGTGTATATGTTATTGAGGTTGGAGGCGCTGTAGTAGGAGCTACTGTAGTTGTGTCTGTTTGTGTAGCAGTTGGAGTATTGGTAGGAGTTACAGAATCTGTTGGAGTATTGGTAGGTGTTGGCGTATCAGTCGGTGTATCTGTTGGAGTCACAGTTGTTGGTGTTGCAGTAGATCGTGTCTCTGTTGGTGTATAAGTAGGGATATCACTAACAGATGGTGATGGAGTATCTGTTACAGTGAGTGTACCTGTTGCAGAATCAGTAGGGGTAGGTGTGGCAGTTGGCGTGTCTGTAGTAGTGTCTGTTGGTGTTGATGTATCAGTAGGAGTACTAGTGGAGGTAGTAGGTTCCACTGTAGTAGACTGAGTATCTGTAGGTGTATGTGTTAGAGTTGGTGTTTCTGTAACTGTCTGCGAACTGGTTGGTGTATCAGTAGCCGTTGCAGAATTACTTGGTGTTTCTGTTTGCAATGGAGTAGCTGTTGGCGTGTCTGTTGTAGATTGTGTTAGAAATGGTGTTGGTGTGTCTGTTGTAGTAATAGCTGACAACAAAGTTGGAGTATCACTAGTCGGCGCAACAGTAGTTGTTGTGGGAGTAATTGTTGATGATGCCGTAGGAGTAGGTGTCGGAGTATCACTTGGTCTTTGTGAAAAAGATCCAACGGCGCCTCCGTAGGTATCAATGTCAAAAGTTACAGATGAGTCAACATCTGTACAGAAAGTTTCATTGGATCTTCGTGTAATCGTAAAGTTCATAGCATCATATGGGTTATTACAGCATACTGGTTGAGGATACTTGTTTGTTGTGTGTACTACTGTGTAGTTACATCCCATTTTACCAACAAAACCAAAGTTGCCATAAGGTGAAGCAAATATGTATGTTACATCGTTAGCAGTGCTACTGATACTTGTTGGTGTTGTCAATACTGTTGTAGCAGTTGCTGAATTGATTCCTAACTGACCAGCGGTATTGATACCCCAAATCAACGCTCTACCGAGATTAGTACGTATCATGGTGCTACTATATCCTTGTGATACACTAACGATAGTCTCTCCTGCAGATAATCCACTGAACTTGTTTACTTGAGCAAACGTAAACGATGCACCACTAGTGAGATTATTTAGAATACTATTAGAGTAGTCACCCATGCCAAATAACAAACCAGTGTTCGTTAGTAACATGATATTACTATTGCTAATGCTAATTTCAGTAACATAGTTGTTTGCTGGTAAGAACGATGTAGATACAACTGCAGGTACAGTAACACCAGTATACGCTGCGCTGTTAGTACCCCAAACTAGCAAAGCTCCCCACATGTAGAGTCCTCCATCTGAATCCATTACCATAGAGACATATCCACCGGCAAATGCTCTTGTAACATTTTTGCCATTCAATGCACCATCAGTGTTAACTGGAACTATATAAGTCTTGTATGCTGGAGTTGAATATGCACCGTCACCTATAGTTCCAAATGTGTTGTGGCCACATGCATAAACCTTGTTTTCTTCTGTGACCACAAGGTTATGTTGGAACCCAGTAGCAAGATTTATAATTTTTGCAGAACCCATACTCATCTTTTGTACAACAACAGGTGTTGTTGCTGTGTTAACTGTTAGATCTCCTAGTTGACCAACAGCATTCCAGCCAAATGAATATAGTCCATTGTCACTCGTTAGTACGATATTATGTAACGATCCAGCAGACATTGCAATTACAAACTTTTGGTACAGCAAGCTTGTGGATACAGCACCTATCAATGCAGGTGTACCTTTCGCAGTAGTTGAACCATCTCCAAATCTATTTCCTTCTCCCCAACCAAAGAGTTGTCCCCTTGTAGTAAGTACTATCGCAAAGTCAATACCAACACCAACACTTATGATACTTTTACCAGTCAATGCAGCAGGAACATTAATAGGAGTTGGTGCATTACGTTGTATATTAGTGGTATCACCCAACTGATATGCTGTATTAGTACCAAAGCCAAATAGATTCATTGGTGACGGGCATGCTGAAGGAACAATAGTGCCATTTGTGAATGTAGAGTCACAACCAGTTGTAGAAACAAGGTAGTGGAAATCTAGTACGTTTCTAGAGATTTGTGATATGCTCTTTCCTGGAATTGTTATGACTGTATACACTCCAGCGTATACACTTCCATCTGCTGCTAGTACCATAGCATTCATCCAACCAGAACTGACATCAACCAAATCTTTGTTTTCGAATATACTCGAGTTTAGCAATTTAGGTATATTTGATGCCATGCTAGTGCCGTCTCCAGGACCTCCATATGATGCGGAGTTGGGATAGGTCAATCCCATCGATCCCCAAACGAACACTTTGGAGTCACTGGTAAGTGCCATGGAATGCCGATAACCAGATGATATCTTGGTTACTACTTTTGTAGTCAACGTGCCAGTGATACCTAGAATAATGGTAGTTGAACCTCCAATAGCGATAGACGCTATTCCTAACTGTCCTCCTTCATTAGTACCTCTTCCATACACTTTTCCATTTTCTGTCAAGAATAGTTGTGACGAGTAACTACACGTAATTTGTGAAATGATGCTAACGCCAATTTCTCCTGGTAGCAATTGTATAGGTACTCCATTGTTTACGTTTTGTCCAAAACCAAACAATATGTGATCACTTGTTAGTCCAACGCATACATAGTAACCACACTCTAACATTATTACAAATTTGGACTTGATCCATAACGTACTTGCACCAGTGGTAGGTGCGGGTCTGTTCGTTGGTGTAGTTGTACCATCTCCCAAGTTGTAACTTGCACCGTTTCCCCAGCCATAAAACTTTCCATCAGTGGCAACTACCAGTGCTGACAAAGCACCTGATTTTAGTATAACTATGTTAAGACCTGCTAAAACACCTGTTTGAGTTACAGATGTATAGTACTTGGGTGTCGAACAAAGTGAATCACCTAACGCGCATTCTCTATTGTTACCGAAACCATACAACAAGTTGGAAATGTTGCACTGTAGGTTTTGTGTAAAGGATATACTGTTTGTAGTGTGATTGGTAAATCCATCGGTAAGGACAAAATGAGTGTCATATTTGTTGTTTGTTGTTTGACCAGTTATTAGTAGTGTTCTCTCTGAAGGGTTTGGCAGGTCAAACTCTGTTGGTAGAGCAAATTCAGTTACTCCCATGTTTGTAAGTATACTCGCTTGGCCCCAAAGAAGTATTCTACCATAGTTTGTCTTTACTGTAGCAGTAGCAATGTTTTGCTTGATACTAGTTGCCATTTCTCCTTCTTTTAGCGCTGCAATAAGGTTTGTATTTATAGCAAACATAGATGTACTAGTCACAGAATCCAAAGCAACTAGTGAGTATGCATTATCTCCAAATGTGAATACCGTACCATCACTTGTTATTGCCATCGCGTTACTAGCACTCACACTGATATCTACAATTGTTCTGTTAGCAAAGGCAGTCATGTTTAGAGCTGTAGGAGTAGCAAACGTTGTCCCAGTAACACCACTACCAATTCCAAGTTGGTATGCAGTTGACGGAGAAGTTCCACCAGTGTTAGTTGCTACTACACCCCACCCAAACAATCTATTTTGAGTATCAAGTACGAGGTTGTAATGACCACCAACAGCAAGTTTCGTCAAATATACGCCACTTAATGCACCAGACATTGTAGGAGATGTTGGAAATCTTGCATGACTAAAACCTCCGTTTCCAATTGAACCTTTAAAGATTAACATTTGTAAAAGTACTTACCATAGCTACCATAACCCCAACTAAATACTCTACCATCTGCGGTGCGTGTAGAAAATCGATTGGTACCACCTTGTATGTCTACTATGATTCTCGCGCCTATTTCTGCTTTGAAACCAAGTACAGGTGTTGTGTTTTCATTTGGATCACCATCTGTTGATTCACCGTATGAGCTGTAACCCCAAACATAAAAGTTGTTATCACTAGAGACTGCTGCGGCACTTGTGTATCCAGTTGTGATCATAACGATAAACGTATTCATAACTGTTGTAGAAACAGTTTTAAATGCAGTCCAAAGTGATGAACTAGTACCGTCTCCAACTCTACCGTTCTCCGCTCCTCCAAGTGAATACACTTTACCGGCACTTGTTAAAAACATTGCATAGCCTTCGTAATATCCTCCATTAGAGCTCATATCAATGATCTGCTTGTCTGCTAACATTCCAGCGTTGTATGCAACAGACGCGCGAGATGTTGTAGAATAATAAACCTTTCCACCAGTGCATGAAGTGGTACTACCTCTTGATAGTGTAACACTTGGGTAACTACAACCATCTGTTATAGCAGCAAAAAAATAGTACAGAGTTGTTGCTGTCGGCATATTGTTTGTAAATAGGTTGACAATCTTCTTTCCAGGTATGACTATTTCTACAGGATTAACAGCATCAAATGTTGAAGGTACTAGAGCAATCTGTGAATTACTATTGCGACCCCAAACATATGCTCTCTTGTTAGTTACTATAGCAGTGTTAAGTGCATTTGGTGCTATACTAGTAACATACTCACCAGCGTTGAGAGTATTTGGGTTCAATCCATATGATTGCACAAACCCATTGATAACTGGGCTCACACTAGCGCTGAATGGATCGAGTTGATACGCAGTATTGTATCCCATACTGAACACAAATCCATCAGTAGTGAGAATAAATGCAGTTGCAGGACTACAATAAATGTTTTCAATTGTTTTTGATCCTAGAAAAGCCATATTCATCGCATAGGGAGCGTTCTTGTACGATCCTGCGCCACTTGTACCGTCAAAACTTGCATATGATATAGACGTTGTTTGTAACGCAAAAATTCCCCAGAGAAACACTTTGTTTGTAGAACTAAGTGCCATAGATAGGTATCCGTTCACGGCGATCTTTGTTACATTATTGCCAGCAAGAGAACCTGATGTAGTGACCAGTACTGGCGTACTACGAGCAGCTAAATGTTATACGAGTAACAACTGATACTTACTCCCTGATGAATCACCTAACTGTCCATAGTTGTTTAAACCACTCGCATACATTCCATTTTTTGTTAGTGTAATTGTATGAGAAAGTCCACAGTCAAAGTAAACTATCGAGTTTGCGGGAATAACAGTTCGCGGAATTACTGTTGGTGTTGATTTTGCTGTAGTTGTTCCATCTCCAAGTTGTCCTACTTGTGTGAATTATTTTGTATTTTATGTACCATTAACGTTGTATCCCCATCCAAGATATGTATTATTAGTGTCTAAAGCCAAGCAAAATGTTCCTCCGCATTTTACTAGCGTTATTATTCTTCCACCTACATTTACAAGTGTTGGCACTCTTTTCTGCACAACTGTACTGTCTCCTAGTTGTCCTAAAACGTGTAAATAATTTTATAATCTATACCATAAGAATTGGTGCTTCCCCAAGAGTATAAGACTCCATCAGCATTTAATGCAACTGAAAAATCGCCTCCTAGAGAAAGATATGTCACGTTGCCGATGCCTGTTAGAGCAACAGGCAATGGACGTGACGCTACTGTATTATCCCCTAATGCTCCATTCGTGTTGCTTCCCCAAAGATAGAGGTCTGGCGAAGAACAACTTGCACAGAAAGCTTTCAAAAATTACAAAACAGGTGCAACCTTACCTCCTGTGCACAGAAGCAAGAGAACTATCAGCATCATGATCAAGCCTCTTGTTTTCTAGATTTTCTTACTGTGGTTCGCTAATTAGTTATCAGTACCTCGAAAAGTAAGTAGAAAATTGGTGATCGCAATCAAGCAACTGTCCGACTACTAGTAATCGATAAGATTACGCGGGTTTTATTCTCAATAAGGATACCTCGGTAACAATTATCATGTTGGGATTAGGTACATTGTTTCTGGAAAGATGCAACAGTATTGCACGACAATAGTCTTCAATATTTCCGAACGCGTCACATGGTTACAACCTGCTCCTCTTCTATACCTCCTCTTCAATTTCCTTAGCATCTTATTCGAAAACGACAGCCCTTTCTCTTTTCTTTGTTTAACTGCTCGCTGTTTTACTATAATGTTTCTAGTTACTGACGGCATGGCGATAAATTATGAAACAAAAGAATACACGTATTTCGGTCATTAAATATAAAGTAGTATTTGATTGTTTAGACAGCATGTAATTCGAACTACATTTGCATTAGAATTGGAATTGTTTTTGGACCTTATGTTAGGGATAAGCAAGCATAGTTTTATCGGTCATCTCATTGTGTAAAGGCAGACTCATATAATAGTCTGGTGGAAAGCTACAAAAGATGGACTTCACAGTAGCTCAACTACGTTTTGGTAGAATCACGATAAACACAACTAGCTGTTTAGCTAACCATGCAACAGCTGCAACCACATCCATGTCAGAGATGTGTAGCTCAGCACAGAAAGTGTAATAGAAAAGTTTGTCTTTATTATTTACTAACAATTAGGTTCCGTGTTCAGGATGCAAAATAAGTAATTTGGAATGTTCGTATCCACCAAAAAAAAAACAGTACAAAATTTTTGATGAGACAAAACGATTTCATCCTGAATATAATAGAAAAGAAGTTGAACTAGTATCCATGAATAGGTTGCGGACACACTCGGAATTTTTCGCACATCATATTACTGGTTACATACCGATAATGACCCAAGAAAGTTTAATGGAACTGTTCGCGTACCATTCACAACTAGGAGACTATGACATTGAAGCTAAACCACCAAAGCGCGAAGAGTTAGCGCTATTCTATGGCATTCAAGGTATAGTAATTTTAGAGGTGAAATAACTTTTAGCTCATTCATTTGGAACACAAGGACATAAAGAGATTGGACAAAAACTATATGACAAAGCATTAGAGATAATCAACGAATGTGTGGATGGAATGACGCTAGAAGAGTTTAATGATTCTGCAAAGATGAGCTATGAAATAGCTGCAACATATTTTTATATTGGAACTTACATTGGAAACAGAGGACAGATAAAAACTGGTATTAGGTTAATGAGACTGGCCCAGTCGTATTTGCCAAGAAGCAAGAATGGGTTTAAAAGAATATTGGAACCAACTCTAGACGGTCGGTTAATTTTGTTCGTTCATTTAGGTCGATTAGCTCCTACAAGTGCACAACACTCTAAATATAACTTTAATGTACAGCAATACAAAAGTATGTTTGAAATGTTTTCCAAGCACATACCAGAAAGTGCTTTGTCATTGATAAAGCTTGGAATTTTGCTTTACGCACAAGGAGGAAGTTTACAGGCAGAAAGACTAATGAACAGTACTGTGGATGTGTTGCCAATCGCAAAATCGATAACAGAAGCTACAAGAGCAGGTTATTTTCCACTGTTAGCTCCAACTACGACAACAGCAATCGTAGAAGCATCGTTTGTACAAACTAAGTATCTTATGAATTTGCAACGGGTAGATGTGGATGTAATGGACGATTTGAAGCAAAATTTAACTGCTTTGAATGTAATGGCCGCAAGATCTGAACTGGTAGTGGCGCTACATGGAAAATTTATAGCAGAATTGACAAAATTTGTTGACATATATGATGAAGTGCATACAATGGACTTTGATCTATTGAATCGATTCCAATCTACAATGTTTAA
>JAESGV010000307.1_pt1 | contig 22261 bp, 21 predicted proteins | sample 9269781 | NCBI WGS metagenome assembly JAESGV01 (sample SAMN15741586, study PRJNA653496) | algae metagenome | isolation source: Tildeniella torsiva UHER 1998/13D and co-occurring heterotrophs from... | place: Slovakia: Slovak Paradise National Park, Hrabusice, Kosice Region | collected 2000-01-01
ACATGCTTTTGACTTGGTAGTTTGCAAAAGTGTTGCATGCTACGGCCATGACCTTACTTGGGAACATGGAGCATGGAATCTTCATCATAGAAACAAGGTTCTCATTTGTATCTTGTTGGTTTCGTTTGTATAATGTTCTGACTTGGTTGAGACCCTCGCTACACTTTGTACATACTGCTGCTGCGTTTAATTTTTGGAATTTGTGTTCCGCTGCGAAAACTGTTGCGATAAGCAGAGCCAACAACACGACTCTTTGCAACATGTTTGTGTGCGAACTTGTGATGGGCGATTGACAGACAAGCAACATTGTAATCTCGATAAGAACAACTATGCTGTGCTACAAAGACAGCTACAGTGTTGCCAAATACTGTTCTCTTTACGAACCTACTGCAATACTCAAGCGAAATTTTACTCTATCACCTATTTTCTTTATAAAGTGCAAAACTGAAAAACCAACAAACTACGCAGAACTATGAACAACGTTCCACAAGAAATCATCTGCGTTATCGCAGAATTTTTACCACTAAACTATTGTGTACGAAACAGAAGAATTAATCGACTTTGGTACGAGGGTATAACAAGAGCATGTATGTTATACATTGGAAACTTTATGAAAACAAAGTGCACTGTGGAGTTTGAATCAGACTACCACTACGAAAGCAGCACCTCTAAACCATCTCCAAACCGGGACCCTGATGGTTGGGACAGCGATAGAGTCGATATCACCACAGAAACGCACATGGGAAAGTACTATTTGAACATGAAACACTACGATAAGCTAACCAAAAGAGGATTTGAACGAATGAGAGATTTAGATGAGTCACTCTTGTGGGATTATCAAAACGGATACGAAGTCAATGCAATAGGATTTATCGTAGTACCCGATGTAGCGGATTCATTAGAACAAAATAGAAATTGTTATGATAGAGGGAATAGAGAACGTACGAGAATACATAATACTAGAAAAGATGAAATGGAACAACTTTTGGAGGTGCTAAAAACTTTGGATTCGTTGAAAAGAAATGTTATATCCAGATACGATTATGATGATAGGTTTATGGACTATGTTATTTACTTCCATATGCCAGGAAGTGCAGTAATAGAGTTAAAACTTACAGCAGAAATAGAAAATGAGCGTTATATTTCGTACTATGAGTAGGAAATCAAAACACCAACACATCATATCTCCAACAACTTGTTCATAAATTCTTGTTCCAATCATTAGCCCATTTATCATTCTTAATCAGCAAGGTTTCGTGAATGTTTTGTAACTCAAGTCAACGCACATCATTGATGCTGAAAAGTTACGTGTTGATAAGTGTATCTGCTGTGGTGGCAGCACTGACAGGGATACTGCTATTCATGCTGCGACCAAAGAGAATCGACACTTCAAAGTGGACAAATACAGATCTAAAACTTGAAACACAAAATTTAAATTATATTCGCGTTCCTACATACAACCCAAACGTGACGTTAAATGTGATCGAAACAGGTCAGAACAAAAACAATGAAAAGCTTGTCATACTGTTGCATGGATTCCCAGAAACAGCATTAGTAACATGGCATCACCACTTACAAGTTCTGAATAACAAAACCGAGTACTACGTGTTGGCGCCAGACATGCGTGGGTACAATACAAGTAGTAAACCAGAAGGGATTTATTCTTACGTTTCATCAGAGTTAATCGCAGACGTGCATGCGTTAATCAAGCACTCTAAACGACCTAAGGCATACATTGTCGCTCATGATTGGGGAGGATCTGTCGCATGGAACTTTGCCATGAAGTTTCCCGACATGGTAGAAAAACTTGTCGTTATTGACGCTCCACACCCAACTTCGTTTGGAGAAGGGTTGTTAAAGTTAGGAGGTTGGAGTGCTGTCGTTAACCAACTGTTTGCTTCATGGTACATCTTTTTCTTCAATGTACCATCAATACCAGAGATGGTCATTTCGAGAAACAACTTTAATGCGTTGAAGAATGTGTACGATAAACTTGGTAAGCAAGGCCACATATCGAAGTCTGTTTTAAACGATTTGGAAACAGCGTGGAAAGGACCTGGTGCGTTGACAAGTATGTTAAACTATTACAGAGCGATTGGAAGACCATCAGGAGGAGAATTTGCTCCAGCACCAGCGAGTACTACTGTAAGAGTTCCAACGCTAGTGATCTGGGGTGTGGAAGACACTGCTTTGACGTTAGAGGTCGGGAGAGTGAGCTACGAGTTAGGTGTAGATGATTCAGTCAAAGAACAGTCAAAATTTGTTCCTCTTGAAAATGTAGGTCACTTTGTACCGCATGAAAGACATGCTTTGTTGACAGAGCACATCCTTGTATTTTTGAAACAGTAAACTATTCATTCTTGTAAACACGAATGTCACGCAAATTCAGTGCACGCAAGGTGATCATTGGTGCACTGGTTTTGAGTATTATATGCTTGATAGGATATTCTGGATATTTTTTTCTACGACGCACGACACCGAAGCCCATAACAGAACCATTGAAAGTGAATAAGAACAATGCACAACCACAAATATCGGCAAAAACAATACTAAGAGCAACTCCATTAACAGAAGAAGCGTTTAAACCGTATGGACAAATTATCTCGGCAAGTTCCAAGAAGGGACAGCCTGTAAACTATGGAAAAGCAACACGGTGGAATTTCATTGCAAAAATGCAGAACCCAAAGCGTGGAAAAGCAAATATGTCACTCATTCGAACTGAGCCAGTATCTATACCTGTTAAACTAGATATCCTTGAGCGACACAAGTTCACGAATCAAATGTTTTCACCAATGCATGCATCTAGGTACTTGGTAATCGTTTGTTTAGGAGATCCAGAGCCTGACATGAGTACATTACGGGCGTTTCTAGCAACAGATAGACAAGGAGTGAACTATGCAATCGGCACATGGCACTACATGCTCACTGCTTTGGATCAAGACTCTGAATTCACTAGTTTTATGTATTTTGTAGATGGCTCTGATGGAACAGAGCTGTTTGATGTAACGTCATTAGATATTGCTGTATTTGATCAGTAAAGAGCACTAAGGGCTATTCGAAATATTAGCGTTGTAAATCGCACGTCAATCAAAACCTGTCACACTTTGACAAACAAAGACAAACAATCGTTATTGTACCACGTCATTGTACTTGCTAACCACTACAAATGTCTTTTGGAACACGTGAGAAATGTATTAAATGCGTTAAGACCGTTTATCCAGACGATCGTATTGTCGTAGATAAACGTATCATGCATGCTACCTGCTTCAGATGCGCCAAATGCAAAACAAAGTTGAGTCTCGCCAACTACGCCGAATTGAATGGAACCGAGTATTGCAAGGTCCATTTCCAAGAAGCCTTTCGCATGGCAGGTGGCTACAAATTCACCGATAAGGACAAGGAAGCGCAATACCACACTATAACACCAACTACCGCAGAAGAACCAGCCATTGAAGTCGAACAACCAGTCACTACACCAACCCAAGATTCTGGTCTATGGGCACATGGACGCTCAGCAATCACTCAAAGCATGGTTTCCACTGACGACATGATGTCCACTGAAGATCAACTTGCTCGTTTGAAGAGACAACTTGACAAAAAGATAATCACAAGAGAACAATACGAAACCAAAGTCGCAGAAATTGAACGCAAAGCTAAAGGTATCTCAACACCAGTTCAACCAAAGTCACCAAGAGCACAACCATCACCACGTGCAACTCACACTTTTACAAGACAAGAACCACAAATGGTTGAGATTGGAAAGCCATCTCCAAACGCAATGTCACCTTCGATGAAGCGTTTAATGTCATTGGGAGAAGTTGAACTTGATCAACCATCTAGTCAACCAGTGCAAACTACAACAAGTGAAGATCCATTTGAAAAACTTAAATCGTTGTACAATAAGGGTATCTTGACTCAAAACGAGTATGATAAACTCGTATCTGAAAAGAAACGCGAGTTGGGTATCGTTGAACCACCAACTACAACTAGTCACGTTGATGTTTCTCACATTCAACAACGTGTTGATGCAGAAAGAGAAAAATTGAGTGGTTTGTTAACTCGCGGTATCGTCTCCCAACAAGAGTTTGAAAAATTAGTAAATGTCCAAACTCTTGCTGATAGAGGAATTATCACTCAAGAAGAGATGGAGTTGTTAGTTAGTCAAAAGGGGTTGGAACCAGTACAATTGGTTCGTAGAATTGAGATGGTACAACCTGAACCAAAAGAAGAAAACAATGTAGAAGATGATATTAGAAAAATGAAGTTGGAACAATCAGCAAATGAAAAGAGAGAAACTTTGGAACGTATGAATGCAGAGATTTCACAAAAGAGATCAGAATTGGATCAATTGCTATCCAACTATGAAAAGGTACAACAAGAACTGGGACAAATCGAAGCTGAAATCTCACAATAAATCATGCTTGGTATTACAAATCTATTTTTGTTAAGGTGATGGTCTTTGTCGCGATAAATCGCTTTCGCTCAAGACCATCACATTAACAAAGTTCTAAGAAATGCTACTAACAGTACGAGAGCTAACAGGCCAAGAGTTTCAAGTAGAGGTCGATCCAGATGACCCAGTAGAATCTCTAAAAGTGAAAATAGATGAACGAAGAGGATACCCACCAGATACGCAACGATTTATTTTCTCTGGCAGAGGAAGAGGCAGTGGAGATCATACACTATCTTTTAAACAATATGGAATTAGTGAAGGCAACATTGTATTTCTAGTAAGAAGATTGCGCTCAGGATAATAATTTTCAGCTATTGCGGCTCATCAACTAATTTCTTTGTATTAAAAAAGACATCTATCTATCTAATTCAATTGAAATTAAATTTCTTATCTTATTCTTCGTGTTTGTTTCTTCAGTAGAGGTGTAAAACCTCAAACAAGTACAACGTGATGTCTGAGGCGAAACATCAAACAGCATTCTGGATAATCAGTGTTTCCTGTCAACCAGTGTCAAATGTCATATCTCTTTGGTACACCTTGCAAAATCATCACACAACATGAGTGAACACATCCCATTTACTCCACGCTCTCAACTCGCGATTCAAAATGTCATGGACAAGGTTCTTGGTGATGAAGCCGACCTCAAGAAAGTTAATTTAGCAGGCAAGGACTTGTCCTCTGCTGAAGCTAAAAAACTTATCGAAGCACTAAAAAACAACACATCTGTGGAATACGTTGATTTTTCAAACAATGTCACATTAGATGACAACGCGGTGGATGCTATCTGTGACCTTATCGAAACATCAACGTCTATCAAAAAACTATTCTTGGAGGGCACTTCAATCACCAAAGTTGCGAGAATCTTGCACTCTATGAAGAGAAATAAGAACATAGTAGACATGACTTTACCAGAAGCTGCCACCGATGAAGAGTTAGACCTCTTGGACGAAATCCTTGACGAGAATGAAGAAAAATAAAGAATGAAAACTTGTACAAAAGTTTATTGGGCTTCTGTCTCTGTGTCTACCTCTAGATTTGCAAAAATGGTTGAAAGTTTGTGAGGGCCTTTCTCTGTCTTCTCATCTACAATGTACACGTCTGGATCAGCAGGGTTCTTTGTGTCAAGTAATGCTACAAGCATGTACTCACCAGAATCTGCAATAATGTAATAGTTTTCGTTCTTGCGCAAAAAGTTATACTCACTTGCTTCAGCAATATCAGTCTCTACAAACTCTAGACCGAACAAGTCCAACTTCTTGTTCATGTAGACTGTACCATCTGGCCACGCGATGCGTCCGAACACATCGAAAGAGTTTGGTAATTCGTGTGTAGTTCTGTACTTGCGTGGAGCTTTGGAGATAGCTGGCACTTTTACACCAAGCTTTTCGATTGACGTGACAATTGCTGCCGACAATGGGGACGAACCACCAGTACTCTTGCGAGACTTTACTGGTGTTTTGCTTTCTTCTTTCTTTTCATCACTCTTTTCGTCTTTCTTTGGTGTTGTCTTTTGCTTTTTGGCTGGCTTCTCTTCTTCAGAGTCTTCAGCTTTGCGCTTCTTGGGTGTAGAAGATTTCACTTTCTTTGCCTTCTTTTCGCGTTTTTCTTGAATGTTTGCTGATTCACGTGCTGATCTACGTACAGCAGTTTCTATTTTCCCTGTTTTTTTGCTGATGTCAGCGTGGCCATAATCGAAATCTTTGCGTTTGCGAGTACGACCAGTGATGATGTTTGTGGTGTCGATTTTGCATCCAGATGCAACACGCTTTGAACGATCGACGGGCTTACTGCGCTTCTCTGACCAATGTAGTTGTTTGGGTGCCTTATCTGACATGGTATTGTTGTTGAATTTTTGTGGAAGTGTAACGACAAAAAATTGGCGCCAACCCCGAACTAAAAGCACAAACGAATAGTAACGTTCATATTTGACTTTTATTGGCTTTTCGTTCATGAATACGTTATTGTGATACTAGAAAATACTTAAAAGATACAAGTTATCTTAAATTAATTTAACAATGTCGTAAAGAAGTAATTGCAACGTTGTCCAACTAGTTTGAACGCCATACTTGATGACTGGTTACTTACGCACTTAGGATTCATTTCTCCTTGCTGTACTTGAAACATTGAGTAGATTTCGAGGAAGAATTTATATTTGAACTTGAAATTGTATACATTTAGGACACACTTTGATTCAAGCAGTACTTAACAGCACGAACAGCTCATGTAAAAAATATTTGAACAGCTAAAAGGGGAATCCTATTAGTGTTCCCTGCTACTTGGTTGACACGCATCTCATACTGCAGTTTTTGACCAGCATCAATAGGTTTCGGTTCGACCGATAATTTTTGAAAATCAATCATGGAACAGATAGGAGTACCTATGGAACGAGAGGATTGGAACATTTGGTTTGATCATGAGCCAAAATGTACAACAAAATTTGAACTACACCAAGACATCAATGCTGTTTCGCCTATTGATGAGACATATGACGCTCTGCTACCTATCGCTGATATACAGGAGCCCAAATCACCAAAAAGAGGTCGCAAAAGAAAGTTGAACCAGATAGATCTACCTCAGACAGATGGACAAAATGAATGCTGTGTTAATGGGTGCCATAATCAAGTACATAATAGATTACGATTTAACCTAAGAGTACTAGACGATTTCAAATCGGATTTCATAGAATGTGGATGGAACAAAATTTGTTCTTATCATTATTTTTCAGACTTGTACCAGTTCAAAAAACGACAAAAGAAAGATCCATCTTAGATTTACTCAAAATAAATGCAAAAGAGCATGCAACGCATTTGATTGCACAGAAATCAACTCATCCGTTACGCAACTAGGGTCCATATTGTTAATTCTCACCAACTTTGTATTCTTTGGATCACGTTTCACTAAACAATTCGATTCTACTCGCAATGAGTGCAACGACACCCCACAACCTATTTCAATCACAAGAAGTTTCTTCTTTTGTTTCCAAACTTGATTAATCCATGCTTGTAGTTGTGACTTTTGTAATTCATTTACTGCATCGTTATACGTAAGATTCGTATCACCATGCATACTCACATTTGGCCGAGCAATAGCCGCACAAGTTGGACATTTTGGATATTTTACATTTTGCTCATTCTTTAATCTCACTTGTTCGTCATCTAATTGTTCCAATAAAGATGTTATTTCTTCACTAGTAATCTCCCACACTTGTTGTTTACACGATGGATCTGTACATTGCATTCTCCGTAAAGATCCATGACACTCGTACACTCGAGTATGTCCTGACTTGTGAAACAATCCATCCACGTTACTCGTCATAATAAAACAATCTTGTTGTACATTTTTGAGTTTCTGGTAACCTTCATGCGGTTTCGAGTTTAAAAATAGCCGCATTTTGTACGCAAACATGCCCCATACTAGTGCAGGGTCTGTACTAAATAAAATAGGATCATCTAACTCTTCCATTGTTTTGTTTACTGACGCGACTTGTTTTTTCCAAATGGCACCTGATGTACGATAATCTGGAAGGCTTTGTCCACGTTCATCTGTACAGTCAACAGAGCATCCTGCACCTGCGATTATTAACACGTGCGAGTAGGTGTTGCTGTGTATGGCATCGTGTGCTGTTTTTAACGCGTTTTCGACGGTGCAGGAACCATCTATTATTGCTGGTATTATGCTTTCTTCGACGACATAATTATTTGACTGGTTATATCGTGGTGCAAGTAAGTTGGGCGCATTGCTCCAAATAATAAAGTTTGAGTCTAAATGAGAAGTCATCCAGGTGACATCTTCCAGTGCTTGATAATATTTACTAAAGTATTGCACGTCTTGTACAGTGCGTAGTGGTAGTTGTATTTTTCGTCTTTTTAGACAGGGTTCTTCATCACTATCGGAGTCTGACGTGTCTGTATCATGCTGTGGTTGATCATGCTCTCTTCTTTTCATTTGTGCGTCGGTTTAGCGTGGTCAACACAAGAGAAGCAAATACATTGGAGAACAAAGGTTTGCGTTCTCAGGTTAAATGCAATCTATTTTTGTCGCTTCAGGAGAAATTGTGTAAACTGACATCAGCAATGGTTAGTCTGCGTAACGTAGAGAATGACAAAAAGCGTCAGGAAGAGTTGTACAAGTATCAGATTTTGGACAGTCCACCGTATGTGAATATGAATGACTTAACATTTTAGGGAACCTTGTTTTGATAATTTGGCAGAACTTGCAGGTTATATTTGCAACTGTCCGATAGCGTTAGGTAATATAACATCTATTGTGTTAATATTCAGTTACATTTGTCGACTACGATGGCAGTAGAGTTTATTTTAAATCGGGTGTTGGCCTTGAAGGTGGAGGGAACTGTATGTTAAGCTGTCGTGAAGAATCATTTTGCTATTATGCATGCTCACAAGACGATCCAGTAATGGTCGTACAAGACGCTGCACAAGATGAACGATTCAAAAGCGTGCCAACAGTCGTAGAAGCACCTCATATTCGATTCTATGCAGGCGCACCACTCATCACACCAGCAGGATACAAACTAGGAACATTATGCGTCATCGATCAAAAACCAAGCGCAATTAATGAAGAGCAGTCAAAAGCTCTTGCCCAACTAGCACAACAAGTTGTCGCTCAGATGGAATTACGACTCAATATGCAATTATTACAAAAGAAAACAGAAGTTTTGGAACGAACAAACGAAGAGAAGAACAAATTTATTGGTGTGATAAGTCACGACATTAGACAGCCATTGCAGAATATTATGATTTGTAGTGAACTGATGCTACAAGATGATGAGTGTTCTATTCCAGAAGTGTACTTGGATTCGTTACAAACTACACATAGTTCTGCGAAACTAATGCACAACATGTATGTTATTTTACGTATCTAACATGATAGGGTTGACGAGTTGCTTCAATTAATCAAACTCGATTTTAACAAAGTACCTATTTCCATCGAACCTCGTTTCACTGATATCGTACCTATCATCAATAGAATCGTTTCTAATAACAAACTCTACGCCGCGAAAAAATCAATCACGCTAAAGCTAATTATAAACGTTGGTAAAAGAGGATCAAATTTTCCAAGTTCAATTTCATACGAACAATGGGAACATGAATACCATGCAGTTCCTATTTCATGTTTTGTTGATTCGTTAAAATTGGAGCAAGCACTAAATAACTTGATATCAAACGCGATCAAATTTTCGCATCCAGAAAATCCAGTGGAAATCATTATCGGAAGAAAAGAAGCACAAGTATACATCACCGTCAAAGATAGTGGACAAGGAATACCAAAAAACGAGTTACCGTTATTGTTTGAACCTTTTACAAAAATTTCCGTGAAGCCAACCAGTGGAGAGTCAAGTACAGGACTAGGTCTAAGTATCGTGAAAGCAATTGTACTTGCACATGATGGTGACTTACAGGTTGACAGTGATGTAGGAGTAGGCACCACGTTTACAATTTTATTACCTTTGCCATCTATTGCATCGCAGACGAGACAAGCTACTCCTACTTTAACTCCAAAATCACCAATAGACTCATTGACGATTCTATTGGCTGATGATAATACAGTGATACAGAAACTTGTTGCATCAGTGTTTAAAAAGAGAATGCATACTGTGATAATTGCTGGAGATGGTAACGAGGCACTCAAAGAATGGGAAGAATCGCGTGATATCATAGATGTGATTATTATTGATGAAGATATGCCACTAATGCAAGGTAGTGAAGTAGTAGAACAGATACGGAAAAAAGAGAAAGAGTTGGGAATACCTAGAGTACCAATAATCAGCTGTAGTGGAACAAGTGACGAACAACACGCAGTTTTGTTAAAACTAAAAGGAGCTGACGTAGTTTGTAGCAAGCCGTTCAGCTTGGACATGCTGATAACAACTGTAGAAAAGCTAAATAAACAAAAGCTAAAGCTGTAACTTAACAATGCTCAAATTGCATTACAGAACACGTTTATCTATTTTCGAAATGGAATTAACTCGTGTGGAACTTTTCAACACGTGTAAAACCCCAGATCGAAATTTGTTCGCCAGAGTTCTAATTGCACTTCAAGCTACTCTATTTTTGGTAACAAGGTGTCTGTTCTTTAGGTTTAACTCGACAAGTTCACATCAACTATTTCTAAACAACAAGTGCACATCACTCTCGAGCACACTCAAGTGAAACTATATCTACGCTATTTTATTGCGTGACTCTTTGTAGAGTTGCAGTATTTGTTCTCATTGCATTAGCAAGCAGTAACAATTCTGCTCATCATAAAGACACAACGCGAGAATTAGTGAGTAGAATAGTGGAACTGTAGTTGTGTCGCGAACTGTGCTTGGTGTTAATTTTAGATGAAATGTAATAATAGTGGTAAGACATTTTTTTTATGTGTTTAACAGTTGTAGATCTTGTATTGATCAAGCAAAGAGTAAAGACATTTTGCATCACTTACAATCGTTTGCCTATTCCTCCAACAGATACTCCAAATCCGTTCCAACCAATCGTAAAGCTAATCGATGCAACACACTAGGTTCACAATCGTCGTACAATTCACTCAACTTTTTCTCAAATACTATCGTCGAATTTTCATTCACAAAAACGATCACATCACCGAAGTTTTCGCAATATTTGATGCCACCTTTTCTTTTTCTAATTCGATCCAAGTCAGACCACATGTGTTTGATTCGAAACGTACCAAGAATATAGTTGTATAACTGCTCCAAAACAATACCCTCAGTTCCATCGCATTCTATCTCCCGTTGGTGTGTTAATCGTTGAACTATTTCGAACGTGTAATACTCTAGTGTACTAACACTAAAATCTTTTGGTAGGTTTCTAGCTTGTTGGTAGTACAACAATAGATTCCGCATCATTCCCATTGTTTTTTCAAAACTTGAATTGGGTTCATGATCAAAATTTTGTTCAAAAAAATATTTTCGTAATGTTTTGCTAAACTTGTAGTCAAGTTGGTATTCAAAGTCGAGACAATCTAGTCCTACTAGTTGAACAATCTCCTCTATATCATTTGCATGACTTAACAGTTGCAAAATTTCTTTTCCATGTGTTGGCTTGCCACCTCGTATTGTTAGTAGCGGTGTACTAATCGCTGGATATGATCTGGTTTGTGCTAACTTTTTATCTAGCTGTAAAAAGGTGTCACTGACATTAAACCAAAAGGTAAAGTCTGCATGTTCTGGTATGGTATGAATAGTGGTAACTTGACTTGTTACAAACGAGCTTGGTGCATCTTGAGTGAGCTCTCCTTTGACTACGTCATCAAAAACAAGTAATACTGATAGCCCTAGCGCTTTCAAATACTGAGCAACACGATTTCCTGTATACTCTGATATACGTTGAGCATGAGGTGAGGAGTCCTTTGTGGAGGTGATGATCACTGCTTTCTTAGCGAACGGTTCGTGAGATAGCTTTTTGATCATGTTTCCTTGAGTAAAGTAGCAGACGTACACCACTGCATCAAACTCTGCGTTATTGCAAATGGTAGTACAAATGCTTGTTTTACCAGTAGCGCTAGGACCACGTATTGTTAGAATTTGACCATAGTGGAGTGGTACTAGAGAATCTATGATACGTATGCCAGTATGTACTTGCTTTTGCTCGTTTTTGATTTTTTGTCTTTCTTCTAACTTTGCAATGCTTACATGTTGTCGCATCGAAAAGGATAACTCTTCTGTATCAGTGATTACTGTTAATATTGTATTGTTAACTTCATATGCACCTGCTTCAGCGACAAATGAGACTGTTCCTGTTATATCTTGCATCATAATAAGTTTTCCATCTATGACACCTGGGACGTTTCCATATTCTGTTCCATACTCAATTGAATCCCCGATTTTTAAACATGGCTTGTAATAAAGATGGCGTTGAGAATATGTAAGTGGATTCATTAGCGAATCGAAACCGTGACCGAGCATTGCTGGTCCTATCGGTGCACACAGCATTGTATTCATAACCAAAACCTCATCATCGATATTTATGTTCTGTATATCACGCGAAAGTAGGTATACAAGCGAATTATTACGACTCATTAACGGATGTTGCCTAACTACTTCTCCAGGTATTTGGTGTGGTCCAATTTGCACAAAGTTGCACATTGGAATGAACCCAGTTACTTCTACTATGCCCATCATGACATGAGCACGTACACAAGACACCCTATGCATGCTTAGCAGTAGTTGCTGTTTTGTAAATTTGTTTGAGCAACGTTTCAACATCATGTTCAATTGGTTCAACCTAACATCTGTTAGTGAGTCTGCGATAAACTCATACTCTCGTGACTCTGAAATGCCAGACATGGGTCCCATACTAAACCACAAAACTGAAAGATTCGCATTACCAACAGAAGTTATTCGTACTCACTGTGCGGTCAAACTATACAGAGACGCACACTCCACTGACGATACAAATACATGCTATTCAGACATGTACAACGCAATCAAAAACGCCACACAAGTTATTTATATTACGGGATGGAGTTTGGACGTGAATACAAAAATGGTACCCACTGACAAAGACTCGAAAACACTGGGGGAATTGCTTGCCGAAAAAGCAAAGCAGGGAGTTCATGTTTATGTACTACTTTGGAAAGTTAAAGGGTTCCAAGATTTAGTCGGTACTCGGAACTATGCAACGAAAAAATTCTTTAAAAAAAACGGTATCAAGTACGCACTATGGTTATCCGATACCAATCGTTTCATCTACACTATGCATCAAAAATTTGTCATTTGCGACGATGGCAAGTCGTACATCGCTTTCGTTGGTGGTTTAGATATCACATTCGGTAGATACGATACACCAAGCCATCCTTTATTTCGCGAATACGAACACGATAAGCAAAACGCTACCAAGTCTGATGTCCTCAGTGATCCACTGGCACCTCGTCAACCATGGCATGATATTCACTGTCAAGTACAAGGACCCGTCATTTATGATCTTATGAATCACTTTTGTGTTCGTTGGAAATCAGTCAAAGGTGAAGAACCTAGACGAGGAAATAATATCGTATTTGAAACAGATACACAACTTGGTGAATGGAACACACAAATGTATTTATCATACAAGGACGCACAAATGAATCATTGTCATCGATCAATCGCTCAAGCATATGTTAACGCCATTTCAAAAGCAAAAAGGTACATTTATATCGAGTCACAGTACCTTATTGGAGGATCTGCTGCGTGGAGTGAATCAATTACAACGCTAGGAGAAGCGTTTGGTCACAAGAAGGAAGTTGCACCGAATCCTATACCTATCTACATTGCTAATCGTATTATACGTGCCATAGAAGCTGATGAGCCATTTAGAGCTTATATTATCATACCTTTCCACCCTGAAGGTAGTCAGTACCCAGAACATGACTTTTCTGTATCAAAAATCATGCATTTACAGTATTTAACAATACAAATGATGTATAAAGTAATTGGTAAAGCCTTAACTGATAACAAACGACAAGGTAAACCTACAGATTATTTATTCGTAGGTTGTTTAGGTAAAGTTGAACGTATACCAATCTTTGATATCATGGCAAAGAATATGGTTTATGTGCACTCTAAAGCCATGCTTGTTGATGATGAATACATTATACTTGGTTCTGCAAACTTGAATGAACGATCATTGAGTGGTCAACGAGATGGTGAGATTTGTATTGGAGCGTGGGAAACTGATGGTGGAGATAGAGTACGACACTGTCGAAGAGAACTGTTTCGTGAGCACTTTGGTGATCGGATTTGTATGATGGAGCCTGGTAGTATTGAGTGTATGCAAGCTATCAAGGTTTTGGCTGATGAAAATAGAATTAGATTTAAAGCAACTAAAGTTTTCAAAGATAACACGCATATCATGGCTCATGCATTCACGGTGGACGATGATGGCAAGGTTGTTGCAGAACAGTTAGATGATCTAGATGGCTATCGAATGAGTTTTAGTGGGTACATTTCCAAGTGGGTATTTGATGACTTTTTGTGTGCTTGAAAATAATGGTGGAAGTTTGGTGTAAAATTTCAGTTGTAGCTACTCGTTTCCTTTTTTATAAATTGCACCTGCCAACCAAACATTCTTAACAGAACAACATGGAGTACCTCACCAATTTATCAAAGCAGCATCCAACGTTACCTGTTGCACTTGGCGTTGCTGCACTAGTGTCAGGGTTGTACGGTTTTAAACAGGTATGAAAATTTAATTGTTAGACTTACTATTGCAGCTTGTCACTAGAGGAGGCAACAAAAAAATTGATATTACAGATCCTAATTATCTTAACGGAAAGACTATACTAATTACCGGTGGTTCGATGGGAATAGGATACGAAACTGTAAAACAGTTGCTTGCATTCGGACCACAACGCATTATTATCGCGAGTAGAAACGAAAATGCCGCTAATGAAGCAATTAAAACGCTCAACAACTATGGAAACAGCTCCACAACGTTAGAATACATGCACCTCGACCTGTTAAGCTTTGACAGTGTTAGAAAGATAGCAAAAACCATCGATGACAGAAATATTCCAATCCACATACTCATCAATAACGCTAGTGCATTACTCGACCCAACCGTCGACAAAGAAGAGAATCTCGAAGCCATGTTCAAAGCCAATCACTTATCCCACTTTTTGTTGGCTAATTTGTTACTCGAAAATTTGGTTAAAAACAACGCTCGTGTAATTTCGTTATCATCAGAACTACATTCATGGTGGAAAGGTCCTCCATTGTTCGAAGAAGTACGAACAAATCCAAGCAAAGTTGGCCACCAAGGTTACGATCACAGTAAGCTATGTAACGTACTATTTGCTCGTGGATTGCAACAAAAATTCGAAAAAGAGAATACAAAGGCAATTTCTGTTGCATTAACACCAGGATTAGTCAACACTAATTTAGGAATGGATCTCAAGTTCTCATTGATGAACGTATTTACTCAATACGTATTGAAACCATTCTTTTCCAAGAGTCCAGAGGAAGGAGCCAAGACAACCGTCTTTTGTGCAGTTGATAACATCAAACCAGGTGCTTACTATGAGAACTGTCGCGAAACAACTCCTAGTAAGGCAGCTCTTGATCAAGAAAATGTTGACAAACTTTGGCAAGCAAGCGAAAAGTACACACATTTGAAATAAATATTTATTCCATACTCATGCGAAGTGCACGTTCTAACATTGCTTGTTCATCTTCTTCCTCTACTGGTACTGCACTCGTACCTTCTAATTCTGCTTTCAAATAGTCTGTAAACAGTTTACTCATCAATAATGCAAATCCTGCACCGTTTGGATGGATAGGATCGTTCATGTATTGACTAGGTGATGGTACATTGATATTAGGAGCGTTTTGTATACCTGCTGCTTTTTGTAGCACGCCATATGTTGGTACATGGAAGAATTTTCCCTTGTACTTGTCGCTTTGTGATAGTGTTTGCAACATTGTTGAGAAATCAATCATGAGTTGGTTAACAGTACTCATGCGTTGTCCAACCATTTGTAAAAGCATATCTGGGAATGCAGGGAAGTCGTATCCAAAATGTACAATCTTAAGGAACGGAGCAGTGTCGAAAATAACATCAAGTATAGTTTCTATGTCTTTTTGAATAAGTGGAAGACCAGATTCTACAGTGTGGCCTTGCATAAACCTGTAAAAAGTTAATATCAAGTCGTAATTAACATACTTGTGAGTTATGTCGTTTCCACCTACGCTAAGCCATAAAACATTCGCATCTGGTGTTCCGTAAATCGCCTGTTTTATCAACATTGGATTCGATGCCCATTGTTGTGCTGTAGAACCGGAATGGGGGACTGCTGAAACCACGTAAGACGCGTTGTGTTTGCGTAATTCGGTTTGGAGTACAGAGTGCCCTAAGTGCGTCCAAGAGTCTCCGATGCAAAGTACCTTCTTGAGTGTCATTTTTTTGTGGCTTGAAGATGAATGTTTTGTTCTTTTATTTGCGGGCGGTTGACTGCGGCGGACACTACTGCAGATTCGAAAATCAAAAGTCCTAGCGCTAGGACAATGCTTTGAGCTACTGCGTTCTGTGTTCTGCTAACTACAATTCATACAAGGACTCGTCTAAAAGCTCGTTTCTGTCTCCGCAGTATTTAGGGCAATTTTACCAAACATAAAAGCGCATCTTCAACAAACTCAGTTGATGACCACACAGAGTACTGCGTTGGCAACAACGTTTCAGTACCATGCAACTATAATTTCTTCTGATGAGGAAGTTCAACGCATGAGTATTCAAAGAGAAAGAATCTCGCTTGATTCAAGAACTTCATCGACGTGTGACTCGTATCTACTCAATCATAATCATGTTACGTATGATTTTCACACTGTGGAGGTTGAAGAATTGGAGCGCCGATTTAACACAAAACAAAATATTGGTTTAACCTCACACGATGCAACAAAAAAATTACGCGAGAATGGTGCAAACGTTTTCTCCAACAGAAACTACAGATGGATATTGGATGTAATAGGATACTACTTCGGTGGTATATGCTTGTTACTGTGGCCAGCATTCGTACTCTCCATTTTAGCATACCAACCATTTGGAGCACCGAAACCAGACCCAACAAACTTGGGAGTTGCCGGAGTTATTCTGATAGTCATTATTTTTCAGGGAAGTTTTGGATTAATTCAAGAATACTCGAGTTCGAAGGTTATGAAGTCATTTAATTCATTCATGCCACAATATACTACAGTCGTGCGCGACGGAAAAGAAGTTTCACTTGCTATCTCTACGCTAGTTACTGGTGACATCGTCAAACTAGAGCCAGGTGTACGCGTTCCTGCAGATTTACGATTGTTATCAATTCAAAATCTCAAATTGGATGCTTCTATGCTCACTGGTGAAGCAGAACCAATCAAATGCACACTACACAGCACAGATGATATTCACACATCAACAAGAAACCTTGCCTTTATGGGTTGCACTGTTAAAGAAGGTACTGGATTCGGTATGGTTGTGAGCACCGGTAACAACACAGTTATGGGTCAAGTAGCCAAGTTGGCTTATGCTACAAGCCATGGTACCTCTACGCTCCGAAAAGAGTCTGTTCGAATGGTAGTAATCATCTCAGTCATCGCTGTACTTACTGGTATCTTTTTTGTTATCTATTGGGCTGCTTTTTTACGAGTTCGATACCCAGAGTTTATTACCGTAAGTTGATCATGTTGTATTAGTACTAACTGGAAGAACAATATTTAGGCATCTGCAATGATCGCAACAGTCATAGGACTTATTATCGCGTTTGTACCAGAAGGACTCCCACTTGCAATGTCACTAACACTCACGTTCACTGCGCTCAATATGCGTAGAAAACAAGTGTTAGTTAAGAAACTTAGCACTGTTGAGACTTTGGGTTGTGTTAATGTAATTACCAGTGACAAGACAGGAACTTTGACTCGAAACGAAATGCATGTTTCTGAGCTTTTCGTAGGACTTCAGAGTATATCTGCAAAAGCAAGCGTTAGTGCATACGAATCAAATGATGAATCTATTACCGAAATGATTCGTTGTTTGACTCTTTGTAACCAAGCTTTTTATAGAACCGAAACTAGTGACAACAGTTTTGATGTCAGAAGACCAATCGTTGGAAACTCTTCTGATGTAGCGTTTTTGGATTACTGTAGTGATTTTGTGAACGTTACAAATGTTCGTACTCGCTACACCAAACTAGCAGAGATTCCATTCAACTCGAGGAACAAGTACATGACAACAATTGTACAAGAAGACGCAGATACGTCATTGCTATTCATGAAAGGCGCTGCTGAGATCGTACTCAAGAAGTGTACAAATATCCTACTTGCCAATGGAACAACTTGTCCTCTTACTGATACAATGAACGATGATATCAAATTACATATCGAGCAATACGCCAAAGAGGGGAAAAGAGTGTTTGCAGCAGCAAAGTTACAGTTGAACACAGAGATAATGCCTCCAACCTTTGATTCTGGTATTGACTTTCCTATTGAAGAGTTGATATTTATTGGTTTGGTTGCGTTGATTGATCCACCAAGAACTGATGTGTTAGACACGCTCGTGACATTACGCAAGGCCGGCATCAAGATGACAATAGTGACAGGAGATCATCCATCTACAGCTATCTACATTGCTCGTAGTCTTGGTATCATTAGTAATCACTTACCTGAATTAACATTTGCAAACGCAAACATACTTGATCCTGATCAAAACGCTCCCATAGCAATACTTGGTGACCAAATCGCCTGTTTGACTAATGATCAATGGAAAGCAATCAAAGACCGTGAAGTTGTGTTTGCTAGAACTACACCTGAACAGAAACTAATGGTTGTAAAGGCATATCAACGTATGGGCTGCATCGTAGCGGCAACTGGTGATGGAACTAACGATGCTCCTGCTCTAAAACAAGCCAATGTTGGTATTGCACTTGGTTCTGGATCAGAAATCGCCAAAGAGGCTGCAGATATGATTCTGTTGGATAACAGTTTCAACTCAATTGCTATTGGTGTTAGACATGGTAGATTGGCCTTTGATAATCTAAGAAAGATAGTTACGTATGTGTTACCTGCAGGAAACTGGGCAGAAATGATACCAATCTTTTTGAGTGCATTTATGGGCACGCCAGTACCCTTATCACCATTCTTGATGATTTATATTTGTGTTGGTACTGATGTTGGTCCTTCTCTCGCTCTGGTAACTGAGCCAGCAGAAGGAGATACCATGACTCGCAAACCACGTATTGAAACCAAAGAAAAATTGGTTGACATTTGGCTGTTTGCAAAAGCGTTTCTATTTTTAGGTAGCATCGAGTGTATTGGTGCTCTTACCATGTTCTTTGTTTACTTTTATTGGTACGCACAACTAGCGCCAACAGACTTGTTCTTTACTTTTGATGCATGGTCAGATGGATACAAGGGACACACTATGAACGAACTCAACGAGTTTTTGTATACTGGTCAATCCATATACTTTATCGCTCTTGTCATGATTCAAATAGGACAAGTTTTAACAACAAGACTCTCAAGAAACAACTTCTATCAACAAGGATGGGTATGGAAGAATCCCAATTTGTTAATTGGTATTTTAATTGAGATCATTTTGGCTGTAGCTATTATATACATACCAATCCTCAATATTGCATTCAAGACGAGACAACCTCCAGTTCAGTTTTGGTTCATGCCACTAGTGTTTTCACTACTCATGTTTGTGATGAACGAAGTATGGAAGTTTATTCAACGTGCCAGGAGAACCATCATGAGACGAGAAGCTGACGTAGTACTGTGACCATTAATTAAATTTGCTTGGCAATGTACGTGTGATTTTGCAGTGATCAGTCTAACGTTTGAAGGTTAAATTAATAGCGCCATAGTCGTTAGTAGCAACAGAGTCGCGTAACGGACATCTAGTGAAATCGATGAGTTCTCGACTAATTGAGGTTGAAGCAATAACGATTTCTCTTTAGATACGCACGAATTAGTTTTTCGATCAAATACGAATGCATCAGGACATGATTTTGAAGATAAACTTTTCAACTCCTTGCCACCTCCAATTAGGAATAGACACATGCTTTCCAAAGGGTCGTAGCACTCCTCGCCGCAAATCTTTTGTCCATTAGGACACAGTTTGTTATTTTCTGTATCAGTAAGCAGGCATGAAAAAGATTTGGGATTGTAGCATAATTTGTCACATAGTTTGAAGTCAGAGTTGCACTCGTTTGTTGCCACTGCAACATTAATAAAACATAGTATTAATATCGAGAATAAAGTGAGGCGGGTTGCTTGTTGCTCCATTTTGTTTGTTTGGTTTGTGCTATTCTTTCAACAATTTTTCCAAATTAATACTTTGCACAAACTGAATTCGAACACTACAAAGAAGCGAAGACTTCACCAACAAAAGCAAGATCCAAAACTGGCTTGGTTACCAAGTTGTTATTACAAAACCCAAAACAAACCATCATGATAAATATTCCACGACGCCACTTGAGGCTTCTTTGGTGGTTCGTAAAAACACGATGGAAAACTATAACTGTCTCCATCGTCTCAGTATTCGCTTTATTTCGTGGAATAAAGTTACTGATAAAGTTGTACAAAAATCATCGTGCAAAACGACCAGATGCACCGCTCCCACTACCACAAAAAATCTACTCACATACAATAGTTACTCTAAGCGAATTTAGAGGACCATATCTCGGTAAAGAATATGTTCCAAAGCACGGTGACGGTATGGAAAACCATTTAGCGCCCATAGGCGATATGCAAGTTCAAAAAGTCGTTGCAGGAGATAGACAATCATACGTCATTATGAAAAGTGGTACAGTATATTCATTCGGTGAAGATTATGAGAACGAACTAGGTCTCAACCTCACTAGCATGAGAATGAACCAAACGTCACAGATATGCGAAATCTATGAACCACAAGAAATCCCAAGAGTAACAGGAGTGATCGACCTATCATCGCACCACAGAAAAGTGATCGCGTTAACAAACAGAAACACAATTTATCAATGGGGAGAAGGAAACTTGCCAATGGAGTACCACTACTTGTTTGAGAGTGCTATCACTCATATCTTTCAACGAGATAAATCATTTGCATTGAGTGAAGGTGGCGAGGTGTATGAATGGGATACTGAAGAACCAATCGTGAGCATGCAAGATGTTAAACATGCGAGTTTTTCGGATAATCATCGGATTGTTGTATTTAGTAAGTACGGATAAAAGAGATAACACAATAGAGCATGGAGGTGTAAGTACATACAATCAATGGTACAATATGAGACCAACAGAAATGGAATCGTTAAAAACGAAACAAATCACAAAGGTTGTCGCTGGAGATGGTCACTACTTTGCGCTATCCTTAGATGGCGATCTATACGGATGGGGAAACAATGATCGGTGGCAAGTTACTGGCAATGACGCAGAGCAAATGATCAAGGAGCCCTTGAAGCTTGCTATTGGATCACCTGTGGTGAGTGTTGGCATAAACTATGACTATAACTCGTATTGTATATTAAATAATGGCAGTGTAGTAATGTGGGGAAAGGGACCCTTTACAAGGTTTGCATTCATGAGAAATGGTGATGAAATGGGACAGATCAAACTATTAAAAGATAAAAGAGTATTGGAGATAAGTTTTGGAGATAAACATGCCATCGTACTATGTACTACGTGAAGTAAAGAGCCACTATCAAGACAGGCAATTTTACAAATCATGTCAACAAAATGCATGTATAACGTGTAAAAGACAGCATAAACGCTGCGATAAAGCGTTACCAAAATGTTCATTATGTGTCAAAAGAAACAGACGCTGCATCTACGATGTAATTAGTTTGTATTGCGTGCTAATTTTAGTAGGAAGATAAACAATTCCAACCATACCCAGACACTGCTGGCCATAATTTATCAAATTCAGAAATACTACGCACGATCGAATTTATACGATTTCAACTACCAGTTTTACCACGCGAACGAGTAAAAGATATAGTCAATAAAATCACTAGTGGAAGCATGATTGAGGACGTACCAATAGATGAGCTAGCATATGTGTACGGAATCTACGCTCAGGCATGTCGCGTACTCAAAAAATACACAGAATCTGCCAGCTTTGCGGAGCAAGCACGAAACATTTTAAAATCACAATTCGAACGAGTACAACATAGTTATCTACTCGCAACAGCATACATGTCGCTCACGTTTGTTTCCATAGCAGAAGATAATGTGGATAACGCATCGTTTTATTTGAATTTGGTTAGACTCTTTTTAACAATCAACACAAGTAGCACGTACGATCCACTACGAAAACTCTTCGAAATGGCATCAACTGCAATTCAACCCAATGTACAAATAGA
>JAESGV010000308.1_pt1 | contig 22260 bp, 19 predicted proteins | sample 9269781 | NCBI WGS metagenome assembly JAESGV01 (sample SAMN15741586, study PRJNA653496) | algae metagenome | isolation source: Tildeniella torsiva UHER 1998/13D and co-occurring heterotrophs from... | place: Slovakia: Slovak Paradise National Park, Hrabusice, Kosice Region | collected 2000-01-01
ACAATCAGATTCTACTCTACTAACCAGGTCAAAGAGCTACAAAATGGTTTACTGTTAATCATTGATTACGCCAAAAACTTACACATTCTCAATTGTCAAACGCATGCGGAAATCAATTCAGCTGAACGAGGCGTTTGGTGGGTAGAACAACTGAGCGACAAACGCGCAGCAACAGCACACAAAGACGCTAAATGTATTACAATTAAGGATGAAACCTACACAACGTTACTAAAGAGCATACGTACGCACGTGGGGCTCAAGAGAATCATAGAGTACAGACCTGGCGTGTTACTAGGCTCAGCAAAGAACACATTACATCTAATTGACATAGATTCTGAAAAGATTGATCCTTTTGCTGAGCACATAACGTTTGCATCTATCAGGAATATTCTTTTAATGAGAAACAGAGCGCTAGTTGTTTTAGCAAGCGAAAGTATCCATGTTATAAATAGTGGGCATAAACAGATTGCTGTGACAACCAAGTATACGCCTTTGTTAATGGAGCTTGATGATGGTGTTGTTGGGTTTGGACATGAATCCAAGAGTGCATATTACACGTATAGTCTGGCAACAGAAATCATAACCAGATACGATGTTATAGATTCTGGCAAGTTTGATTGCTTTGTATTAGAATGAAAGAACATAGGGTCACTGCTTTGTTCAGCAATCCTAAATAAATTGTAACACGTTAGTCATCGATCTGGTCACTCTTGCTTTTTTTGATTTGGAAAACCTGGCTCAATCCCTATTTGCTAAAGATGCAACTGTTTGTTCGTTCTTTGTCACGCGTTCGCAGTGCAGTGTTTATTACACGTGTAGCTTTTTTGCAAAAACAATTATGATAGCCCACGCCACGTGTATCTGAACGCTCCAAACTCGCGTACAGCAGATTCCCACAGCGTTAGATGAGTATGCTATCTATTAAACGCAAATTTATCAAATCTTTATGTCGAAATGATTGGGTCTTATGATCACGTTTGTAAATTTAAAGTATGGATGAGGATACGCTACCGCATCTCCAGGTTGGAATTTTTCAAAATGTTGCAAAAACTCTTGTACTTGCGTGTAATTGGCTCGATTGGAAACATTTGTAACTTTGGAACGAATATTCTTTCGTACGAGCGACATGTGGTGCATTTCGATAGCATCGCGATCAAAAAGTTTGAATCGTCGAACGCGTGACAAAGTACGAGTAGGATCAACGAGACATGGATAAGGATGTGCTGTACAGAGTTAGTTTCGATTTGGTAAGGTAGTACCTAAACAGTATTTGGAACCTTTTCGTAGTTTGAGCATCAATGGAACGTGATTGAGTTCTTCTAGTGGTTGAAGCTATAATGGTTACTTCTAATGAAAAATCTTACTTCATAAGTTGGATCCTTGTAATAGTATCGCATTTTACACGCTGCGCCGTCGCATCCCTCGTCGATCATAATCTTTTTCACATTTGCTAGTTCTTTTTCCAAATAAAACTCATCACAGTCCATGCTCATTATAAAGTTACATCCTTTGCGTTCGCAGTACTCTCGACCGATATCTCTTTTTGCTAATTCATTTAAAAACTGTGTTGTCAGTGGAAAGAATCAAACAGTACTTGTTCTGCAATGCTTTCGATTCCTCCTTGCACTGCACCAGTTATGTCAGAGTATGGGCTAATCATTTTTCGTCGTTCTTCCTTATTAAAAGATCGCGGCTCGTAATGAACAATATCATCGACTAATCCTTTTTCTTTTAGCGATTCGAGTATTTGTACAAGATTGTGTGAACATTTTTCACCAAAATTCGACGTTGTTTGATATACTATTACTATATAATCTACGCTAGTGCGTATCGACCGAATAGATGCCTCCAGTAACTCTTCTCCATCGAAAACGTTGTATGCAGCGCCTAGTATCATATGTGTTGGATTATCATTTGATGTTCCCTCTGTGACTGTCATGCTTTGTTTGCGCTTCTTTGTGGTTGACTTTTTAACAGCTTCGTGTATGTCCTACCGGTCTCCAGCTAGTCCCAGTAGCTATACAAGCTCATATTTAGACGACGACTTTCACAAGAGTTTAGATTACGAAAGTGAAACGTATGACGAGTAAATTGAATTGCTAATGACGTAGCTCTTATCGGTACCGAAATGCAATCAACACAACGAATAGTTCTGCTGTGATATCTGCATTAAAGTCGCTACAAGGTAAAATAAAAACACTAGAAGAGGAGAGGGACGTATACAAAGCTAAATACGAACGATTGAAAGAAAGTCACGAGAATGAAAAATTGGATCTGGAACAGCAAATATATCGACATCGAACAAAACTTACGCATGAACGAGATACTTTCGATAGATCAAAAGCGGAAATTGAGATACTGAACTCGCGATTACTGGAGCAGGTCAAAGCGCTGCGAGAAGACAACGAAAAGCTATTGGAACTTCGATTGAAACAAGAACAACAGATAGGTACTCTGCAAGTTCGAGTGAGCGAACTGGATTCGAAGATTCGAGCTAATGATCACACAAGTAACCAGCAGAGCAAACAGCTGGACGATATGCGTTTATCAGTAGAGCTAGCTGAGAAAGCTAGAGACGAGATACAGAGATCGCTAGTGAAAGAACTACATCGAAGAGAAAAACTAGAAGATGTCAACGAACAGCTAGATAAAACTGTCAAAGATTTGATAGCTATTCAAAAAGAATTAGTTCAAAAATCTATACCGCCAGGCTTAGGTCCACAAATATCTGGAAAGAAAAACTCACTATCACTAAGCTCCTCGCAACGGAAAAAGAAATCTCGGCAATCCATTGATGCCCAATGGCTTCCTGGAACAACACAAAACAGCTTTCACCATTCAATGAAAAGTATGGTTCCACTCAAAATCCCTAATTATTTTAGGCAATACCTCAATGGACCAGCTACTGCAAGATATGGGAGCGTACATAGACAAAGACGTAGATTCAATAATTTCGTCTCTGCAAGCCGAGTATGATGCATTGTGCCGAAGGTACCAAAAATTGCTTGACATGCCTTCTGCTAGTGACATAGATGATGAATCTATAGAGCTTGGGCGGTATAGACTAAACGCACAAGATCTAAGAACGTGCCTTACTGAAATGAACAAGAAAGGAAAAGAGCTAGCGATACTGATGCAATATGCAAACAAGCAAAGCAACACTCCGTATAACAAAAAGATACCTGTAACAAGGTTTATTCATGATGTAAAGCGCTTCTCCTGAAAAGCATAACTTCAAGAAATACTTTGTAAAATCTAGCAAACCTTCCACAATCAACATGAGCCAGGGCAAGTATGTTCTAAAGATGCTCTGTTCACACGCCGAAAAAGTAGAAGAATATAAATTTCAACTCGTTCCACAACCGGACTGGGATCTAAACACGTTTAAAAAATTTATTAGCACAGAATTCGAAAAACAGTACCCTACAAAACCACGCATTAACGTTATAAAACTACGAGACGCAGATGATTGTGATATTCCAGGATGGTCAAACACGCATGTAGTCGACCACTTCCCTTTACTCTCTTTTGTGCACGCTGTTTTCACAACAGAAGAGCACGAACACGAGTTCGAACAAGCTCGTGCCGTGGACCCTAAAACAGACGATTTATTGTCTTCAATTCCATCTTTTAACCTTCCACCGCCAACAACTACAAAAGAAAACGGCGCAGACGCCATGGAACAATCATCTGGATCGGAAAACTCTTCAGATTCAGAAGATGAACGACCAACTAAACGCAAAAAAACTGATGGCGAAGAAGCACCAGATGTTATCGCAGAACAATCAGCAGAACAAAAAGAAAAATTACTTTCGTTTTTGAATTCCAACTTTGCAGGAGATGCTCTCGTAGGAGATTTGCGGAAACAATTCTGGCAAAAGTTTAGACTATTAACAGTAGATGACCAACGAGAAGTTAAAGCAAGAGTTCAAGAATTATCAAAGAAAAAACAAGCTTCTGCACCAAAAACACCAAAATCGTCATCATCAACTGCAAAAGCATCTCCATCTAGTGGTGAGAAAAAGAAGAAGCAAAGTTTGCTACAATTCCCAACTAAATAACTTTTTGGTTTTCATTTTGAATTTTTTCTTCCATTAATCGTGCTGTTCTTTGCCTATTGTATTGTGAAATGTTTGGAACTTCAGGTAAAGGTCCCTAGTTGTTTGTTAAAAAATTATGTCACATCGTACGTGTTTAAATTCTTGATATTTTGTGTTTGCGATGCCGAATAAAATGAATAATACAAGTCCACCTGCCACGATCATATAGAACCTAACCATCTGTGTTGTGTGAGTATTTGATGATATGTATTTACCCATGTTGGAAACGGTTTATCCTCTTTGTCGTTTAGTGCTTGCTCTGCAATATATTTTCGTAGCTGTCTTTCTCGTTCATTATCATCTTGTGTTAAAATCGGTCTGTCTGGTTCTCCGTGTTCTTTGAATTGTTCTTTGCCTTCCCATGGTGAAGGGTCGAATGGTTTCAGCTCTTCGAATGGATCTATTTTCGTTGTCTTCTTTTCTACAGATTTTTCGGGAGCTGCAAATGGATCGATTTTTACTGGTTTCTCGATTAGTTCTGGCTTCTGTTCTGTTGGTTTTTCGGTGGTGTATAAACGTTTCACAAAAATTGTACGCAGTGTAGGCAGACATCGTGTCCGCAATAGTGTTCTGTGCATGTGTGCGAGTTGTGACATATTTTTACAATTTTGAAAGTTTTATTCTACCACTTCTTTGTTGCCACACTCACAAACAATGATTGACTTCTCTTTAATGACTCTAATACTATATCTGCTCCCTCTTTAATTTTTAAAAAATAATCATTATCCATGGACCCAGGATTTGTTTCTTTTAGAATCATCCTCATAAGATTTTCTATTTGATCGCCCTTGTATGGTTCAGTAACACTATCAATTGCATTATAAATTGAAGATTGAATCATAATTAGTGCTGTAGTCAAGTACGAAAGAATAAAGTGATTTGGGTCAGCAATACTGTACAAATCACGAATCTCTCGAATGATAATATCCAAACAAAAATAGAAATCGTTTGTGTAAATGACATGTGAATCTAGATTCAGTCCTTGTAGGAGGACTATTCTTTCAACAAAATGTAAATAGTGATGTCTATCTAGCACAGAGTCCGATCTGTTAAATAGTGATAAAAAACTTTCCATGAAACGCTCGTAGGATGGTTTTGTGAGCAAAGTCTGCATGATATATGTGTCAGGATCGCCATCTTCAGTATCCGCAATGTATAGGATGCAGCAACATGCGTAGCGACATGGATTCGAGTTTGGTTTGCACTCATCTATGATAGATAGTAGTAAATCGGTGATATCTGTTTTCATTATCGTTTCGTTGCGTTGGTTGTTTGGTTCGTTTCGTAATAATGCGCGCAGTACAGCTAGTAATAGTACTATTGAAGACTCCTCTGTTAAATCCTCTTTGTACTTGATTATTCCATTTTTAAATCCTTTTCCTATGTCTACGCCATCTAAAACTATTTGCCTACAAGCTGGTAGAATATTCGCTATAATGCATAGCGACTCTAAAAACTTGTTAACATTTGTTTCGTCGTAATTTCGTGTGCAAAACGCGGTAAAAAGGTGTAACGGTAAAGCATACGAAGCATCCGCTAATAATTGTCTCAATTCTACTTCGTCGCCTTCTGTTATGAGTTTATACAGGTCGTCTATAAGTGATGTGGTCAAGTGATCTTCAAGTGGCCATTTTTGCATGTTTGGTGACCGTTATTGTAAGGTTCTTGTCTGACAAACGTCGCTGTCGCACAGGTCATGAAGGGTAAGCTCTAGTTCCGGTTTTTATGTTAATTTTAAGATACTATTATCTGCTATTGTCTATGGTTTTTCCTAGGCATGCTCGGCGTGCATAGATTTTACTTAAATAGACCTGTTAGTGGAATAGTGTACCTGTTAACAGGCGGAATACTAGGAATAGGGTGGCTCGTTGATGCATGTTTGTACGTTTTATTGTGCACAAAACTAAATACATAGAATACCTGGAATGGTAGACGAAGAAAACATGAAAGAACAGTCAGAGTATATGCCACAATCGTACATTCCAAGCGCGACACCGATTGTCGTAAGACCAAAGTCTTCATATTACGACATTGAATAACAAACTAGAAAATACACAACATAACATGCCATCATACAGTTGTCACTAAACTTTTCTTGTATTTCTTTTCTCTGTAATAAGCTCTTGCAAAGTTTTGGAGGTTTCGCTAGTCGTTACAGAATTGTAATTTGTTCGACAAAAAACTACACCAAACATGTCTCTTCGCTCTTGGCTTGTAGATAAAACACCTAAAGATGAGAAGAAAGCGCCTACTCAAGAGCAAGTGATAGAGACACTGAATAACGTGTTCGGAATACAGCAATTCAGAAAACAGCAACAAGAAATTATTAATGCTTCTTTGTCAGGTCGTGACGTATTCGTTTTGATGCCTACAGGTGCTGGAAAATCGTTATGTTACCAACTTCCCGCAGTTCTATTTCCTGGAGTGTATGTTTTTTCACATTATTCAAAATAACAATATTAGAACACTTGTTGTGAGTCCATTAATTGCTCTCATGGTAAAAAATTTATTTCACTCTATATTAACACCCATAGCAAGATCAAGTTACTGCTCTTCAAAAGAAAAATATTCAAGCATCGTTCTGGAACAGTTCGCAGAAGCAGTCGGAGATAAAAAAGATAGAAGCAGACTTGTCATCACCAAAACCAAAGTTGAAACTGTTGTATGTCACACCAGAACTACTGGCATCAGAAAAGTTTATTTCAGTTGCAAATTTACTGTCGAGCAGAGACTTGCTATCTCTGATTGCAGTAGATGAGGCGCATTGTATTTCTAGTTGGGTATGTTTATATTTGATTCTGACTAACAACTTAGGGACACGATTTTAGACCATCTTTCCGAAAGTATGTTTGAATGCATCGTTTTGTTAACAAATAGATTGGTACATGTGAAGCAACGTTTTCCGAATACACCAGTAATGGCACTCACCGCTACTGCAACACCAAAAGTTCGCGAAGACATCATAACGACACTCAATTTAAAGAAGCCAATTGTATTTGTAGCGTCATTCAGTAATTTCAACAGTTAATCATACTAACACGTTCACAGATAGACCAGAAATCGCATACGAAGTTCGATACAAAGAGTTGATTCCAAACGTAGTCGAAGATTTGAAAACTTATTTGAAAACTCACAAAGATAAGAGTGGAATTATCTATTGTCGTACAAAAGATCAAATCGCTGTACTCATGTCAAAATTGGGCGAGGAGTTTAGTTGTGCTGCCTACCACAGCACGTTAAAGCTTTCGGAAAGAAATTCAGTACAGACTGGATGGCTGAATGGTTCGATCAAAATCATCATTGCAACTATTGCGTTCGGAATGGGTATCGACAAACCAGATGTTCGTTTCGTTGTACATTTCGGACTTCCCAAATCATTGGAATCATATTACCAAGAAAGCGGAAGAGCTGCTAGAGATAAAAAACCTGCTTCAGCGTTATTGTACTACAGTACAGACGAACGTGACAGTGTACGGTTTTTAATCTCGAAAGAGAAGAATGAAGATGAAAATCGAAGACAATTGATCACTGATGCGTTCAACAAAGTTGTAGAGTTGTGTGAAACAGCACACTGCCGTAGAAAGTTCGTTCTTGAGTATTTTGGAGATTCTCACAAACCAACTACACTATCAGGCGTGCCATGTTGTGACTATTGCACCAACCCCACAAAAGTGAAGAAATATGTCAAGGATTGCGCATCACAAGCAAGTCCTCTGCTACGTAAGACTACTTCTGTTATGAACACTGGTTTCACAAGCGCTTCGTACAAGACCAAGTATGAAACTCGTTATGAAGCTGATGATATTGAAGATTTTGATGCTGATGATATCACAAACTTTGCAGAAACAGAACAAGATGAAACGCTCAGTGCATTCCAAAAGAACTTGAGAGCCACTCGCACTGTTGATTTGACAAAACCTGTCGCTCGTTCGATAACCAAAACGGCACCTCTACAACCAAAACAGCAAGACAATAAGAGGAAACGCGAAGATGATACTGATGACATCTTTAGTTCTCTTATGAGAGAAGAAAAGAGAACAAAGACTAGTCATACTAGTTCTGGGTTTAGACCTGCTAGTCAATTACTACCATCAAACGGCCAAAGAAGAATCACCACTGGACCTAAGACAAGCGTCTTCGCCAGACTTGACTCGGTGTTAAAGTCTAAAGAAAATAAATAGCGAAGTGGTGCTAGTAAAAGGCAGGGAACTGCTTAAGCGTTGTACTCCCTACCATAATAGTAATCCTAAATACAGTTGGAAGCGTTTACCCGATTCAAATAGCACGCAACTGGTTTACAGTTTACCAAGTTGACTAACCATCAAGCTAGTTACCGTGAGAAAACTCTGCAATGAGGCTAACTTCAATACTCTTGGTAGCCTTTATTCTCGCTTGTATTATTTATGTGAATGCAAGAGTACCACTAACAAAAAGATCACTTGGCAAACAAAATGTTCGTGATGGTGGAGATGATCCACTTCCTACTACACAAGACGGAGATTCAACTACGGAAGAAACTCCAACATCAACTCCAACCGATTCAACAACATCACAACCATTAGATGACGCAACTGAAGAAGCAACTCCCACTCCAACACCTGATGATCCAGAAGATGAACCAACAGAATCAGCTACTTCAGAACCAACACCTACGCCAACGACATCACAACCTGAGTCAACAACACAACCTGATGTACCAACGGATGAGCCAACCCCTACACCAACAGATCCTATTGTCGAAGCAACAACGTCACAACCAACAGAACCTGACGTTCCAACAGATGAACCAACTCCTACACCAAGCGATGTTTCTACAACATCGCCAACTAGTGCAGAATCAACAACATCACCACCGGAATCGACTACAGCAGAGCCTACACCAACACCAACTGACGCTGATTCATCAACGTCTTCGCCAGATTCAACCACTGCAGAACCTACACCTACACCAACAGAACAAGTAGCAGAATCGACTACGGAAGAACCTACACCCACACCAACAGATTCTGATTCAACAACGTCACCTCCGGAATCGACTACAGCAGAACCTACTCCAACACCAACAGATTCTGATTCAACAGAATCTCCAGAGTCAACAACGGCTGAACCTACACCTACGCCAACAGAAACAACTGCAAATCCAACAGATGCACCAACTGAAACAACAGCAGATCCAACCCCGACACCAACACCACCAGAAACTACTGCACAGCCTACAACACCTGACTCAACTACAGCACAACCCACAGAACCAGATGTTCCAACTGATGAGCCAACACCTACTCCAACACCAAGCGAATCTACAACTTCACCACCGGAATCGACTACGGCAGAGCCTACTCCAACGCCCACAGATGCTGATTCGACAACATCATCTCCGACAGACTCAACAACGTCACCACCAGAGTCAACTACTGCAGAACCTTCACTCACACCAACAGAACAAGCAGTAGAATCAACAACTGCACAACCAACGCCTACTGATGCAGAAGCAACGCCAACACCAACGCCTAGTGAAGCAGTACCAACTGATGCTCCATCTACAGAACCTGATGTTCCAACAGAGGAGCCAACTCCTACACCGACAGTGAGTGAGCCAGAACCTACGTCTACTCCAAAACCAACTGAACCAGCACAGGAGACAACAGCAACTCCAAAACCAACAGAAGCAGAATCAACGCCAAAACCGACTGAGCCTGAAGTATCACCAACTTCTACTCCAAAACCAACAGAACCTGAGGATACACTAACGCCATCACCAGAACAACCAACTGATGCTCCTTCTTCACCAAAACCTACAGAGCCTGAGAGTACGCCAACTCCTACACCGGAAGAGACACAAGAAGCTACTTCTACACCAAAACCAACGGAACCAGAAGACACACCAACTTCAACACCAGAAGAATCAACTCCTAAACCTACGGAACCAGAAGCAACTCCTACTGATGTACCTTACGAAGAACCAACCGTTGGTCCAGTAACCAGAGAACCACTTCCAACAGAACCAGAAACACCAACACCTACACCAGAGGAAACGGCTACACCTAAACCATCTGAAGATTTACCAACAAAAGGACCAGTAGTAACTGATGCACCAGAAACAACACCAAAACCAACAGATGCACCACCAGAACCAACTTCTACGCCAAAACCAACAGAAGAAGAATCAACACCAAAACCGACTGAACCAGAAGTTTTACCAACATCTACTCCAAAACCAACTGAACCAGAAGACACGCCTACTCCAACACCAGAAGAATTAGTTGATGCACCCTCTTCAACACCAAAACCAACAGAGCCAGAACAACCAACTGATACTCCAAAGCCAACAGAGCCAGAAGATACACCAACCCCAACAGAAGAACCAACAGATGATCCTACTTCTACACCAAAACCAACGGAACCTGAAGACACACCAACTCCAACACCAGAAGAAACTGAAACAAAGGAGCCAGTAGCTACTGATGCGCCAACAGAAAAACCTACCAATGAACCAGAAGAAACACCTACACCTGAGCCAACTGATGTACCAACCAAGGAACCTACAGAAGCTCCTGAAACAAAAGAACCAGTATCTACAAAACCAGAAACACCTACTCCAACACCGTTTGAAGAGGAGCCAACTGTTGGTCCAGTAACCAGAGAACCAATTACAGAAGAACCTACTGAAACGCCAGCCACCATAGAACCTACAGAAGCACCAACAGATGCTCCAGTGACAAAAGAACCAAGCAGTGAGGCACCAGTTACAAAAGAACCAGTTACTGAGGCACCAGAAGAAACACCAGAACCTACAGTGGCACCTGTTACTTTCCCACCAAACGAAGAAGAAATTGACATTCCAACTGAAGCGCCAGTAACAACAACTACTGCTACACCAACAGAACCTGTTCCCGAAGAACCAGAAACAACACCTGATCCAAAAGTAACTACTTTGGAACCTATAGTAACCTGTGGTGGTGTAGCAGCTACATCATCACGAGTATGTGGTGGAAAAGGTCAATGCGTAGCACAAGATGTTTGCGTTTGTGATGATGTCAACTATAGTGGTGTCAAATGTGCAACGGCGAACTGTTTTGGTGTACCACCAACGGATCCTACAGTATGTGAAGGTAATGGTGTTTGTGTTGCGTTGGATACTTGCAAACCAAATGATGCCAACAGTTGTGTACCTATTTCTGCTTCTAGTTGTCCATTACCAACTGGACAAAACTATGGAAGATTAAGCGCAGAGGCAAGAACAGCGATCGCAGATGGTTCTACTACATTAGATAGCTACGTCAAAGGAGTCTTTTCTGATTTGACCAAGAATACAAAGACAAAATCATCAGAGTGTTTGAAAAACGTCCTCAACTTGCAATGTGCCAAATCGATACTACCATGTACAGTAGATACAAATTTCAAACCAGTTGCAAGACAACAATGCTGTAGTTTATGCGCTGCTAGTAAAACTTCATGTGGAAGTGTTACAACAAGTGATATTCAAGCAGCCTGTGGAACAGCAGATTCACCAATTACTGGATTTAGTAACACTTCAGATTGTTACGAGTATGTTGGATACGACATACCCACTGTTTCGATCATCACTCCAAATCCATTAACTGTACCAGTAGATGGTTCACTTGGTGATGTCTCTATCATATCAGCGATCAAGAGTACGTACATTCTGTGATAGCGATGTCACTGTAGCATGGACGCAAACATCAGGTCCTAATGTCGACATTAGTGCATACAAATCAAGGTCTTCGTTGTACATTCCTGCTAGCAAGTTGACACCAGGACAAAGTTACACTTTCCAAATTGTAGCTACATCTACCAAGAATCCATGGCTAAAATCGGCTGCTGCAGCTGTAGTCAAAGCGCAGTTTACTGCACCAACAGTAGATCTTGGACCAAGTCAAACCATTGCCAATGGAGAAGATGTTTTCATTGTTCCAAATGTTAACAAAGGTGATACCACTGATTCTGTGCTCACATGGTCATGTGTAGATTCAAACAATAATGCATGTTCGTTTGCGATCAAGACTGCTAAAGGTGATGATGGAAACCCATACGCCTACTTTGCAGACGGATTTGCATCTGGTACGTACAAAGTTACAGCATCATTAGCATACACGCAGTATGGACCTGGTGTTGTTACATCATCTGTATACTTAACTGTGCTACCACCAGGTGAAATATCTGTAAGATTGAGTGGACCAGCATCAGCTGTAAATTTGGTTGACCCAATCAAGATTACTGCTTCGTACGATGTTGATCATAGCGTTGTTGCTGCGTGGAGGTTACTAAAGGCTGATGGAACACCAACAGAAGCACAACCTTTCACAGATGCGAACGGTGCTAGTGTAACACCAAATGATCCAAACTCTATTTATGTACTCCCTACTAGCTTGACTGCAGGTGCAAAATACTTGGTTGAATTCAAGTTAACAGCAGGAGAAGCAACAAAAACAGTTACCTATCCAATTTCCATTGCTGATAACCCAACTGCTGGTATGATTAATGTTCCAACAAACGCTATAAGTTGCTCGCCTGTGACTGTATCAGTAAGTGGATTCAAATCAGGATTACCATCGAGTTATATTGTAAGATATGATTTCCAAATCAGAAATTCTCCATCTGATTCATGGCGTTCTGCAGGAAAAGATATCATGCCAACGCTATCAACACAATTCACAGAAACGATTTGCACAAGTGTTGATCTTACTGTGAACATTCGCGTTGTTGCTTCCAATGTACTTGGAGGATTCGTGACAGTTACAAGTGACTTGCTTATTAAGGGTAAAGTACTCACTGCTGCGGCTACATCGCAACTTATTGCTACGCAAGCAGCAGCTGCTCTTGCTGCGGTAGCTACTAACCCACTTGCTGCGTTGTCATCTGTTTCGTTGATGGGTAATATTGCCTCTTCTACAAGCACAAATACAAGTACACTATCCAAAGCAGATCTCGCACAAGCACAAAAGAATTCTGAAAAGACGGCTAGTTTGTGTCAAGCAGCAGTAACAAGTTTATTCTCATCACCTGATGCTGTTACGCCAAGTGCTGTACTAGCTGCTGCACAAGCCACAAGCTCTTCTGTTGGAGATGCAAATACTGCTACAGATGCCTCTTTGTCAAGTGTAGCTTCTACGCAGTTAGCAATTATCAATGGAGTTTCGTCAGACAATGTATTAGGCAACAACGCAGTTGCAGATAGCTTAATCTCAACAGCAGGAAGTATCATATCTGTATTTTCAAAGAAATCAAGATCAACTGCTCGTAGAGTCAACGCAGATAGTTTGAGTCAGAATGTAGTAAACGTAGCTGCATCAATGAAGAAAGTAGCAAATGCCATCATGAACACTCAAACAGGAGCGTCAAAACCACCAGTCAAGAAGATCAGTGATAACTTAAAACTCTTCGCTGATAGTGACAACGCAGGAAACCAAAAGACAGCTTCTGTTATGGGATCAGTTGGAGTAGTTGACCAACTCACCATTCCAGCGTATTTTGGAGTTTCTGCAGCGCAAGTGAAGAGCAAAACAGTAGCAGGACAAACACCAATCGTGAAAACCAAATTCCTAAGTATTAACGCAAATCCATATGCGATACGAAACCCTAATCAAGTTCCTACGAGTAACGTAGTAACAATAGAGTTCAACTCAACTCTGCATGTACGAGATTCTCGAGGTTTGATCAACCTTGCAGAACCAGTCAACTTTACCATTTCTGGAACGTTTAATACAAGTCTAACGTATGGCTGTCATTACTGGGACGAGTACTCTAGTACATGGTCAAGTTATGGTTGCATCACTACAGGTGTCACTTCAAACTCGATCTCTTGTTCTTGTAATCATACGACAGATTTTGCAGCCCTTCAAGTAGCAGATTCAACAGCTGAACAAACGTTAACGGGAGGTGGACAAACACCCGTTGGAAATACTCCAAGTGTAAGCACAGTGAACAAAGGTGCGTTAGCAGGTGTCATTGCAGGATCCATTGTAGGTGGAACTGCAGGAATACTGATCATTGTAACAGCGATTCTTGCAATTGTATTGGTCAGTTACAAACTGTATCACCGTCGCAAGCAGCAAGTACGTAACAAACCATACTCTGTTGAAGAAGGTGAAGGTTCAGTTTCCAAAGACATTGAACTTGGAAATGTGTTCCCAACTGGAAAACCAACATATGACGATGACCTACTATCTCCTCGTGATGTTGTACTAGAACATACAAATAGAATTGGAGTTGATTTTGTTACATCTGGTGACAAAATCAAAGTTGAATTTACTATTCGTTATTTGGTTGAATAACAAAGATTAAAAATATTTATTATTGAAAGCATATTTTTAAATCGACCAAATTTCCTTGCATTCTTGCAGTGATCAACTTGCCTTGCACAAAGTCACTCAACGAGTTCTTAAAATGCATATTCACAAAGTGTCCATCTACTTTGGCTTCCACTACTCGTCTCAACCATGCTTTCTTATCATCAAATCGCATGCGCACAAACACAGAAACTCCACTATCCAATTTTCCTTTGATTTCAAATTCATCAAATTGTTGTGACGTACTATATTCCTCTACACAAATTGTATCTTCTCCTTGTACAAAACTCTTCATTCCGGGAGTCATTTCCAATTCATGAATATGCAAAAACTGTTTCAAATCATACAACGGATTATGAACACTATCCGGCGCTGTTGGAATATCAACATCTTTTCCATGTAAGAAAATTTGTTGTTCAGTTTCTGGTAAGGCTATACTACCTGTAAACGTTGTCATTGACTGGATAGTTTCACTAGTGATAGGATAAACAACGCTTTGTATATTGATTTGTGGTATAAAACCTGGAATTTGTAATTGTACTTGATTGTCTGCAATGCGTAATTGTCCTGTCCCTCGTTTGTAATGTTTAAAATCATAAATACCATTATTGAGACCATACATGAACGAACAGCTCAAATCAAAATAGTAGTCTGACAAATAGTTTGAAACATATTGACAATCCAAAAAGTTGATCTTTTCTAATTTTGTATTCCAAAGAGTGTGATGGCAAATGGCTTCATCGTCTTTTAAAAAGATGGAAATATCACTTCCTGACGTAATCGATTTTCTGTGTTTCTCTACCGTGTAGTGAAATACAATATCCTCAAGCGTTTGGTTATGAAGTTCCAACTTTCTACTCGAGGGAATCTCTATTCCTAATTTTTTCAAATGTAAACCGGTGTGTTGTAAATACGAATCTTGACACAGTTCGAATGACTTTAAAGTGAATGGATCTTCACTTGGTGTAAGATTATCCCAGTATGGAAGCGTAACGCCAAATTGTCCAATAACTTGAGTTAATGAATCACCTTCTAATACGCGAGTTTTGAGTTCAAATTTTTTATCAATCGTTATACACCCGTTGGTGCCATAATCTTCATGAATGGCGACTGGCATGGGTGCGAAGCCATCTGTTACCAGTGTTCCCCATACGTGCGTGAATCCGCACCTTTCAGATTGTTCATAATATTCAAACGATAATGCGTTGGGTTTGAACGTGTATATTTGTTCTACTGTTTCTGTTTGTACTGGTAGCTCGACTGTTGGTGCTGTTACTGCCATCGCAACTGATGCTTTACCTTTATTTGTGATGCACAGGAATATTGGTCTTGCTACTGATGTATCGAGTTTTAGAGACGACAAAGATACGTGAGTCAATTTTTCTTCGACCTTGAAAGTGAAATAGTCCAGAATATCAGTGACATTAGTTGAGTCATAAGTTATATCTGGATAAATGAGTATTCTAGAAATAAATCTATTGTGTTAGTACCGTTATATGTAATTTGTACCCTTTCTTGTACTCTATTTCAACGTCTGCAGTTATTCCAGTACGGAGACCCGACAAACAGTTTGCCACGCGTTTATATTCTTTTTGGCCTATATTATTATGACGTGGAAATATATTGTTTGGCTCTCCGAACAAAGATACGACTATTTCCTCTAATTTTATGTACACTGGATGTTTTTCTGTGTACTTGGGTTTCTTTCTCGGGCGGAGAAGACGAAACTTTTCTTTCACGATGAATCTATCTTTGTGTTCAAACGGATGAAACGATAAACTTCTTCGGAGCGATTTGGTTCTTGCCATGGTTTAATTTGTAACGGCTAGTTTTGAAACACAAAATGGCCACAGACGAGTACATCATGGGTATTGACGAGGCTGGTAGAGGCCCAGTCTTAGGTCCAATGGTATACGGCGCTGTGTACTGTAAGATCGAGTATAAAGAAAAAGTAAAAGACATGTTTCAAGTACAAGATTCGAAACAACTATCTGCAGAACAAAGAGAAAGTATTTACGATAAGATGACGAAAAACATTGACAAAAATTCCAACATTGTGAACTATTTCGTCAAAGCGTTACCAGCCGATGAATTATCACAGAATATGCTTCGACGAGTGAAATACAACTTGAACGCAATGTCGCATCACACAGCCATGGATCTCATACAAAACGTTCTGGACGCTTTAGCGGAGAAACCAAACGCAGTACTAAAAGAAGTTTATGTCGACACCGTTGGTGATCCAGGCAAGTACCAAACCATGTTAGAGGATAAATTCCCAAACATTGAAAGCATAACTGTATCAAAGAAGGCAGATTCTCTGTATCCAGTCGTATCTGCAGCGTCCATTGTCGCAAAAGTAACTCGTGATAGAATGATGGTCGATATTGAACGAAAATACAAAGCAAAAATGGGTTCTGGTTATCCAAGTGATCCAAACACAAAACTATGGTTAGATAAAAATACAGATAAAGTATTTGGATTCCCATACGACGTCGTTCGTTTCAGTTGGAGCACAACTACAAAACTATTTGAAAAGATGGACTGCGCGACGGTAGAATGGAGTGACGATGAAGATGAAGAAGATTTTACACAACAAAAACTAGTGGTCAAGAAAGCGCTTCCTAGATCCGACATCATGAGAGATTATGGACTTGAAGTAGTAACAAAACTATAATTACATATTTATAACGCAATGGCGAGTAATACAATCATTGTTGTAACACCTATCATGTTTGTTGATGCACTAGAAGCACCAGTTCTTGATTGATTGTCACCTGACAAGTTTGTTCCTGGTTTAGTGGTGGTAGTAGGTTTGGCAGTAGTTTGTGGTTTGAGTGTTGTAGCTTGGAATAGTGTTGGAACAGGAGTTGATGGTGCTGGTTGGTGGCAAGTGTGACATGGAGCTTTGGTAGTTGGTTCTGCTGTAGTAGTGCATGGTAAGCATACTGGACAACTATCTGTTCTTCTGAGTCTTAAAGTTCTCTTGTCGCTAGTACCGCATGGACAAGGAGGACAAGTGGTAGTGGGAGCTTCTGTAGTAGTTGGAGCTTCAGTAGGAGGACAAGTGGTAGTTGGTTCTGCAGTCGTAGTGGTTGGAGCCTCAGTGGTAGTTGTTGTAGTTGGAACTTCGGTGGTAGTAGGAGCTTCTGTTGGTGGGCAAGTAGTGGTTGTTGGAGCTTCTGTAGTAGTTGGTGCTTCAGTTGGAGGACATGTAGTAGTTGGTTCCACAGTTGTAGTGGGAGCCTCAGTTGGTGGACAAGTGGTTGTGGTTGTGGCTTCTTCACATCTGTGACATGGTGGTGGAGCAACTGGAGCAGTAGTGACAGGAGTAAGATTGACCTTGCATACGAAAGGCTTGAGGTGATCGCAATCAGAAGTATCCCACAAGTTGTCTCTGGCGTTCATGTCAAAGATGTCGAGAATACTCTTCTTTTGAATGTTGTTGCAGTAGCCGTTTCTATGGCTATCATCGTTCCAGTTAGCGTATGATACTGGTGTACCATCAGTCCAGGTAGCGTCGCCGTATTTCATGCCTAGCCAATACTCGAGAACACCTTCAATTTTCGATCCAATGAAATTGTTTTCGTCTGCCGAGCTAACGCTAGCTAAATGAGCTCCAGGGCATTTGGATTGGCAATAAGCTTCTCCACCATCCCAATTCTTAAGTTCGATAGGAATCCAGTAGCACGCTCCGTTGTAGATTGTGCATTCTGGGCACTGTGAGTTAGCTAAAGCTGCGATTATCAAGAGTACAGCAGACACTGCGTTGTAGTACTTCATGTGTGAGTTTGTTTTGATGGATTGTTGGATAATCATTCGACTTTTTATTTAGCTAGCCTGATATCTGACGACTTCCAAATAAGGTGCGGTAATCCTGGCTTTCTAACGTCCACAAAAAAATAACTTTGTTCATTTCTTTTTCAATACACTGCGTTCTCATTATGGCACTCGTCACGCGTGCCAGTATTTTGATTGCTTATCGGTGAAATAAATTTCTTAATTTTTTGCTAGTAGATAGCTATAGAGGTGCGTTATAAGAACTTGAAACATAAGCTCATTACACTTTATTCAAGACACAGAAAGTCGAAGAATCTTGTGGTGCAGGGTTCATCAATGGGTCCTTGCTCAATTCGCAATAAATCGCTATCCTTGAATTTCAAATGTGTGCTGTCAATCTTTCTCTCTCTTACATTCCAGACGTGAAAAGTAGCAGTGGGATCATCTTCGTCTTCACTATCAAAACAAAACAATCCTACTCTCTTGTCATCTATTTGTATTTTACTGAAGATATGTCCACCCACTGAGAACTGTTCAAATTCTCCACTTTCCATGTTGTAGTAGAAAACTGAATCATTCAAATTACCAACTGCTACATCTTTGAAAAAAAACAGTTTCTTGTACGTGAGACGTTTTTCTATTTTAAATTGCTTGAGCATTTTTCCATCAAAACTCACAATTGAGTATGTCGTAGAATTTTGATCCATAAATGTTTTATATGTAACGAAAGTTTCTTTGGAGCCATAAACTGGGCAGATGTCTCCGTTGGCGCCATACAAAAATGTGAAGCGTTCATTTGTTAAAAAGTTCCATATAATAGCTGTAGGGTCTTTCGCATCTTTACCTGCAATGAATGTTCCACCTACAATTTTTTCTGATGAAGAAAAATTGGGAAGTTTGTTGATTATTTGACACGTTGCCAGACTATACACGATTCCATTTTCCTCTTTTGTGCATACAAGCAAGTACTGCTCGTTTATGAGTTTAACTCGCTCTATTATTTCATTCACAGTAATTGTTTGAATAAGACTGCCAGTAGACAGGTATCGAATTTGTATGGTATGCGAATCGATGGCAACAGCCAGTATTGCTTTAGGAATGATTGTATGATGTGATTTTAGTAGCGCTCCTAGCTCTGCGACTGAACGGTGTTCTGTATTACACGATACACAACGAACGAGAACAACGTCAACCATTACTTTTAGTAACAAAACAAACAGGCATTTGATTTTGCAGGGTAACATGGACTTTACAGAGCACGAGAACTTTGAACAGTCCATAGATGATAACCGTATCGTTGTTGCTTTTGAAGCGATGGGAAAAAAGGACCATGCTACTGCAGTTCGCGATTTAATGGCATCTGTTCAAATGAGTCCTGCCACGAGAAGTGTTAGCAAAGAAGAAGCTGTAGAAATTATAACATTTATATTGCACAAAGATATGGCTTATAGGTATGAAGTGAAAGATAAAGATGAAGCACTCAGACTTGCGCAGCAGTTTTTGGCATTCTTTAGAGACACCGTCACTTGTTGCACAAACGCATCTTTTTCAAGAGTAAATGGTGAGATAACATCCTTGAGTGGTTGGAATAGTTGCACAAGCGCGACATTTGATTGTGGAGTCGTGTGCTCTGATGGTAAGGTAGTTGGCCTTATTTGGGCTCAAGACGAGGATTAAACTGTAAAAATTTTTAAATGCAAGAAGTATCAGCCCATCTGTGCGTTTTGTAACTTCGGACAACCAGGTCTTCAATTAACACAAACAACATGAGCATCACAAGTTTACCTTTCGGCTTGACGCACACTCTAGACGACATTTTGTACGTCAGCGTTGTTTTTGGTCCAAACGTAAAGATTTTTAACACAAAGTTAGTTGAAGACAAAAAACTTACGTTTTAGAACTGGCCAAGCTGTATTCACCCATGTAAACAAATCTACAGCTGTTGTACAACAAAAGAAGAAAAAACAAGACGAAGATGCAGTCGAAGAGGAAGAAAATGCGAATATCGTGCGTGCAGCTTTTTCTAAAAACATGTTCGCGGCTGCAAGTAACGACAAAACTGTGTTCGTATGGAATTTTACCACTGGAACATTACTTGCGAAATGCACCATGAAGAAAAAGGTCTCATGCGTTACTTTTTCGAACGACGGAACTGAGATACTATTTGCTGACAAGTTTGGAGATGTTTACTCGAGTCCTATCGATCAAACAAAGACTGACGTAACAATGCAACCAGAACTACGTCTTGGACATATTTCACTATTAACAGACATGTTTATCACACGTGATGGAAAATATATCGTTACGAGCGATAGAGATGAAAAAGTACGCATAACACAGTATCCAGAAACATACATTATTCAAAGTTTCTTATTGGGACATAAAGAAGCAGTTTGGAAGATTGCTCAATTGAGTGACGATTGTACGTGACTTTTATTATTACTAACAAACTAGATTTAATATCCGGTAGTTTGGATCACTCACTCTGTGTATGGAAATTCAAAGAAGAAGAGAATCAATGCGTATCACGTATCGATCTTGGACAACACGTAAGTCGACTAATAACTGTTAACATGAAATAGACACCATTGAGCATCTCTGTTCTAGATTCACAAATCGCAGTAATCAACGAACGTCAAAGCGTAGTCGAGTTGTACACTTTCGATGGCACAACTTTGACCAAATCGCGCGATTTAGATGTCGGTGCAGAATGCTTTTCCGTACAATTCACAGCAGGAAAGCAAGGAGCTCTATTATGGGTTGTTTCTGGACAATCAAAACACTTGCGCGTCTACGCATTAAATTCTGGAACTGAAGTCACAGCGAGTGAAGAGTTGGCGCTAGACAACATCAACAAAGAAATTGAATTCACAGTCGCATCTGAAGATAACATGTACCCATCGCATATTCGCCACGATGTTCGTACACGTGATAACAAACATAAAAAAGATGACGACGAAAGAGCACCAAAGAAATCCAAAACTGATAAATAATCTCTCAACTTTTCCGTTTATTTTCTTCTCGAAGTGTCTCTACTTGTTGTGATAATTCTTGTACTTGTTCTCTTAGTTGTTTAATTTGCTCTTTTTGTGTTTCGTTTTGATTATGAAATTGTTGCAACATGTCAAGATGCATGTTTCGAATATCATTATGTAGCGAATGCTGCAGAGCTGTCATAATATCTTCGATCATGCCCTTTTGGAACTGTGTTTGAAAATTTCTCACGGACGTATTCGGTGTCGATGGCTGCGATGAGACATCTCTTGGTGATTTCTTATCTAACGCATCCATAAAGTTGATTTGTAGTCCGGAACGATTCAATGACTGATTCAAAGATCGATCCGTGTATAAATCTGCATCTTCATGTGGTGTTTCATGGAAATCTTCCTCCTCGTCCATAGCCTGTTGTTTCTCAATCGGAGACGCTTGGTTAATATAACTTTGCAAAGTAGGAGTAACGTTTGATGGAACTTGTCGCGCACCTTTTCCCAATGGCGAAAATACATCTCCATCGTCACTCATAGGAGATCTCATGATCGCAGAGGTGAACGGTTGCGCTCGTATCACTGGTTGCTCTTTTGGTGGTGTCGTTAACGGTGGTGAAGATAACGATGACTTGACTTGTTGTCGTAACGCGTCTACTGATGGAAACGTGGAAACTGGTTTCGACTTGACAGGAGAGAACACTTCGTCACTGTTTGTCATCTTCTTGAATTCTGGTAACGCTTGTCGCGGTGATTCTTGCTTGGTTGGTGATGTTTCTCGTCTTGGAGATGATTTTGTTGGTGATGTGGGTCGCACGACTGGTACTTTTGGTGCCAACTTGATTTGAAATGATAATGCAGAAATGGGTGACGAATCGTTCACGACGACGCTTAGGATGGAATTAAACTCGATTTTTAAATCGTAAATGATAACGAGACCAGATGCTGTTCCTAGAGCGATTGTGCATCCATCTTCCAAAAACGACATGCACGTGATCACATGGCCAACGTCATATTCTCGTATTTGTCTACGTTGTTAGTTGTATAAGTGTATTTACTTTTTTGTATCAATATCAAAACATAGTA
>JAESGV010000309.1_pt1 | contig 22239 bp, 18 predicted proteins | sample 9269781 | NCBI WGS metagenome assembly JAESGV01 (sample SAMN15741586, study PRJNA653496) | algae metagenome | isolation source: Tildeniella torsiva UHER 1998/13D and co-occurring heterotrophs from... | place: Slovakia: Slovak Paradise National Park, Hrabusice, Kosice Region | collected 2000-01-01
GTATGATAATCATCCACATTTTCACTATCTTTTGCCATTTTAATGTACACTAACCACAACTGTTCTCTTGCTTTTGTCATTTCTTCAACATTACGTGAAGCATCTGCCAAACTTAGATGCGCTTCATGTGATTTTAACGCTTTATCAGTTTCTCCTAGTCGTTCATATACTTTTCCTATATTTTCATGAGCAACACCTTCCAACATTGTATCAGAAGACTATGATTAGAAATGGTTTATAAAACGTACTCGTTTTGCCATTTGTTGTCCTAGTTGATGGAAATGTAACGCTGTTTCAATATCTTTTTCCGATTCGAAATAATCAGCAATTTCTTTATAAATATCATACACTTGGGAATAGTTTCCATTTCGTCGATGATACTCGGCATCAACTAACATTCGTTGTATCAGTATTAAACTATCAGGTGGTATTTCAAACGTTTGTTCGGCGTATGGATCAACTAACTACAACGTCAGAAAAACTAGAATGGACATACCACTGGCGCACGATGGGATAATTCGAATAGTTCTGCAAATGCATCGATACATCCTTCCATTAACGTTTCTATACATAATTTTGCTCGTTGTGAATGGACAGCTGATTTTTCATCTCCGAATACGCGTACTGAACTAGCTGTACTTGGTATACTTTCTGGTGTACTACGCATCATGGAACTATTTAGTGTCGACTCATTCTTCTTTTGAATATCTGATAATTTTGTCGTACTTGACAACTCTTGTTGTTGTTGCTGTAATTGAATATTTGCTCTTGATTTTGATTTTAATTGAATAAAGTTGTGGTGCGGTAGCGTTAATGGTGTCAATGTCTTTGTTCCAGTCGTAGAAGTGAGCGTAGTGGGCGTTGTTCGAGGTTCCATGGTAGACAGAAATTCTTCTTTTTTAAATACAGTTTTTAACATGCCTGTATTTTCAGGTTGAACATTGGGCTGTTCGTAGTGTTCATTTTCTGCTAATTTTTGTCGATACGAAGAAGAATATTGTTTTTTGAGCATTTCATAGTGATGTGGAAGTTTTTTAAATTTTCCAGAGCTAAACGCGTTATGTGTAGACTCATCTGTTGTTTCTTTCAAATTTATAGGTTGGAGTTTGACACCCTTTGGGCTCACTCCAAACATACGTGGATTGAACGACATTGTACAATTATTTGAAAAGAGGGAAACAACTCAACCTAAATGAGTAAAAATCCACCAACAGCATGTGCAGCAAAGTTTGCACCTGTACCTCCTTGGTACTGTAACAACTTGCGGATTTCATCATCTTTTACTTTTCTATCATAGATGAGCGCCATTGCGATAAAATGCAAATGACTATTGGCTTCCATATCACCAGATACACGCAATGAAATTCCATGCTTTTTCGTAGAGTTGTTACTCCACTTTTTCAACCCTTCCTCGGTACGAATTTCACCACAGTATTTGGTTTCGTTTTGCATAACATGTGCAGAAACATAGTCACCAAATATGACAAAAGTATCTGGTTTGTCGTAGCGTACATATCGGAATCGATGTTGTGCGCTATCAAAATCGAGCCAACATTTTCCTACGAGTTTCTTTTCGTGATTGTGGATCAAATACACGGCAATATTGCAACTTGGATTTTTTTCTGTTTGAGTAATGGCTAATAGTGTTCGACCTTCGATGCGGTGACGAATAATTGCGCGATGGGAAGGTTTTAGCGTATGTACTGTTTCGTGTAAAAAATCGTTTGTACCTCCGATTTTGATTTTTAAAGTATTTTCCAAGTGTTCATCGTGTTTGAGGGATATGAGTATATTTTCAGATGGTTCGTATTTTTCGAGTTGTTTCTGAGTGATTGGAAGCATTTTGAATAGTGAAGCGTCATAATCTGTAATGAGAACGGATACTGAGATGAATCCGGGTTTGCCGACGAGATGTAGTTCATGAGCTAATAATTAGTTGATAGGAGGAGTATCACTTACATGTCACGACATTCCGTTCAAAAGTGTTCAAATTGTTTAGCATGGCGTAACCTATAGACTTTTTCCGAAGTATTTGAGCAGAGTAGATTGATATTTTGATGTTTTCTAGGAAGCAGTTCTCAATGGGTAGGAATACAACCTCATTCCAAATGGGGTTAGACCCTTTTCCACTCCTAGATCGTCGTTTGGCTTTACCACTGCTTGCTACAAAGAATGTTGCTAAACTATGAGTATTGAGAATTGAAAAGACGTACAGACTGATAATGGTTTTTGCTCTAGTTTGTCAAATGGTGTTTCTGGGTACTCTGGTACGGGAATATAAGAATGAAGATCGAATTCAGTTGCATCATCAGTATTCTGCGACAGTTCGTCCATTTGTGAAAAACCGCTTCCTAATTCTCCGTATGCGGTGCCTAGGTCGAAATTTTGAATCTGTTGTTGCAGTTCAGACATGTTCATGCTCATAGGACGCGCGGAGGACTGTTTCTTACCGCGCATACTGTCAAACATGTCGGAAAGAGATTTTCTAAAACTCTTTCTGCGCTCTGAGTCTGGTGTAACTAGACCACGTGCACTGTGGACTAGAATACGAACAGTCATTGATTTACGAGTGGAATTAACTTCTATCGCGTTCGCGACATTGTCGTAGTCATCACCTACTGTCGTGTTTGTATCTTCCATTTTAATTGACGTGAGACAGCAAAGTTTACTACAAGCAAACAAAATGCTTTTTTTAATTTGACAATCTTTTAACTTAATTAATATAATATCGTAATGAAAACAAATTGTTTGCGACTGTGCAGTTTCTATACAGTGGGTACTAGCGATTAACTAAAATTCTATTAAATATTTATTGCAATCTTCTTGCTTGTGCTTCGACGTCCAACAACTCTTGGTTGTACTGCTCCACTTTTCCAACCTTGTGATGTTTTCGTCTACGAATTACTACTACAGCTACGATAGCTATTATGGCGACTAGAGCAACACCAGCTACTGCACCAATAATACCTCCAACAATACCACCGACGTTTACGCCTACTGCAGAAAGAACATCTCCAGTTGAACTTGGTGTTGGTGCTCCTGGAGAAGATGTGCCTGGAGGAGAACCTGGTGTATTTGGCGATCCTGGTGAAGGTGCCGCTGCTGATACAGCTGTACTTGTCGATGCAAATACTGTAGTGTGATTGCAACTACATGTGATAGAAGTTGCAGTTACATTAAGAGTCGAACATCCGTATGTGCTCCAATCGTTAGCATCAGAGCTCCAATAGGTACAGTTGTAGTTATACTTTCCATTCAACGTGAAAGTACCTGCAATGGTAAACACGAGAGGTGTAGTTAGATCCTTGTGATCGGAAGAAGTTTGATTGGTAGCAGCACCACCAGCAAATTTAACTGTGAGTGTGCTAGATGGCACAGTCTTTGATGAACTAGTAGCATACATGTTACTCTTAGTAATGATAATCTTGGTATCGATAAGTTGCTGATCCGCTCCTGTTAATCCTTGACCTGCTTTTACAGGAATTACAACAGTTTGGCCAGAACCAATATCAACAGTCTTTGGTGCTCCCAAATTACGAATATCATCGCGAACGGCAATCATTGTTAGTGCACCTGATCCTAGTGTTTGTGTATCTCCTGATGCCATACTAGCAACAACGTTATCTAGTAGTTGTGATGAGATTGTTTGTACTTGTTGCATGACTGCCGCTCTCTTAATGGCTGCATCGCTACTGTTTGTAGGTGATGCAGTTGTGAGTTGAGCAAGAGTAGGTGTAGGTGATGCTTGGTTTATATATCTTAGAGATCGTTTGACAACAGTACCATTAGATGCTTTCGCTTTGGCAGCATCTAACATGTCATCGTTTAGAGCCTTGTTGGCAAGATTCTGTAGAGCAGAAGTTGCTACTTTGGCTGTGTCAACACTAATTGCTACTGTTGATGTATTGAGTAAGTTTCCAATATAATTTGCAGCAACTAGTGATGTATCATCTCCGAGACGATCGGTAGAGCTAGTTGCCGATTGAAGGGCGTTCAATCGACTAGTAAGTTGACTAGTTGTTGTAGCAGGTTCCGTGTAAGCAGTAATCTTGTTAATAAATGTGTTTGTTAGTTGTTGTCTTGCTGCGAGTAACTCTTGATTCATTGCACAATCGTTACCAAAGTATCCAGTGTTACATACGCAAACTCCTGTTACGCATGTACCGTGACCAGAACAGTCATTCGTACATCTTACTTCTGGTGCACTTGTTGATGAACCTTGTGTTGGTACTTGTGTAGTAACAGCCGCAGAAACAGTTTGTTGAGCGCTAGAGATAACTGACAATGCTTGATTGATAAAGTTGAACGCATCATCTTCACTAGCGGTAGTATCTGTTAGTGCTGCTGTAGCTGCAGTCATAAAGTACTCTGCAATAGCTGTTTGATTATAAGCAGCCGCTCCAGTGTTATTGGAACCTGCTTTTGGAATACCTGCGATTACAGGTGCAGTAACAGTGACATTTGTGGTGGAAGTTACACTGTTTCCAAAGCTATCGGAAACTGTAGCTACTAGAACAATAGTACCATCAGAAGAAGTACTCATAGGTAGTTGTTTCGAGATGAAAGATTGAGTGGATGGGATACCAAGTGGTCTTGTTACACTAGTGGATCCTGATTGATCAATGTATGAGAAAGCATATGTTAGAGCGTTTGTATCATCACCATTTCCGAAACCTGCGCATGTTAACACAAAGTTATCGGTGACAGCTGCTCCTGATGTTGGAATAACTGAGAATGTGCCAGAAGTGAGTGCACTGGCAACTACAACAGTAGCTTCTGCGTATGCTGTTCTTACTCCAATAGTTACAGTTAATCTAAACGTATAGGTAACAGCTGCAGTTAGCGTGTTACTTTCAATTACCAAGTTGGGTGAGTTGGTCTTCGTGAGTGTCAATGTTCCTTGAGTAACAGTCCATGCGTATACAGCAGCAGCATCAGTATCGCTGTTGTAGTTTACAATTCTACCGTTCAAGTTTACACGGGTTGATGTACCAATGGTACTTACAGGAATACCATCAATACGTAAGATGGGAGGGTTAGTGTCACTATAGATAAGTGTCACTTGTTCTGTGTATGTCTTGGATCCACGAGTAACAGTTAACGTGAACAAGTATGTTGCAGGTACCATTGAATTGGCAGCGAGTGTCAACGTGTTTGTTGATACAGCTGTGTAGTCATTTGCACAGTTATCTAGAGTACCATTGTTATTCTTTGCGCAGGTCCATGCTACTGTTGCTCCTGAAGGTACACCAGTCTGCAATGCAGCAGCTACTTGACTATCAGGATCGTATATCAATGCAGTAATTGTCGCTTCACGAGCTGTAGATAAAGTTCTTACAGCACCACCTACAATGATAACACGTAGTGGTTGTGAGTTTACAGTAACTGTCAATGACGCAGTAGTGTTTGCAGAACCTCTTCCTACCATAACTTGAAGACCATAAGTAGTATCCGCAGTAGGGAATGAGAATGGATTCAAGTACAAACGTCTAGTTTGTTGAGGAGTAGCTAGTGCTGCTATTTGTGGACCTGAAGTTTGTGACCATGTATAGTTAAGCTTTTGATCCATATTTCCAGAGCATGCTACGAATCTTACGTTGGCATCAACCAGGAAAGGATCAATCATTCTTACAGATGCGCTAGCGATTGGTAACGATACCACAGGTAGTGGAATACTTGATTTTGTAACAGTGAGTGTTGCAGGTGGGTTGTTTCTTCTGCCCAAGTAACTTTCAACACTGAGTGAGAAAGTGAAACTTTGTTGGTATGGACTGCTCGACTCGAACACTCGAGGAGGTAACATCAATATAGTAGAGAAGGGATTTGTAAAGTTTGCAATGAAACCTCTGATTTGATCTACTACAGCCGAAATTGCGACATCATAGTCGTACTGATCGATACCTACAGACAAGTACTCGCTGTTTACGCTCCATAGATACTTGAGAGCTCTGTTTTCATTGGATTGTGCGTTAGCAACTAGAGTAACACTATCACATGGATTTAGTGTCTTGGGACCAGAGATTGTAACTGTTGGACGTACAGGTGATATGTTCTCTGTTACTCCTACAGTTACAGATACACCGTTAACAGCAGCGAAGAGCTTGAGTCTTGCACCTGGTAGTACATTGGCATCTCCACCAAGTACTACAGTTAATGGGATTCCTTTGTATACGTTTTGATTCGCAAGACCAGTAACTACAACGATATCACGAGTGATACTCTTTGATGCGATTGATGCTCTGCAAACGGCTTGGCCAATAGCCGCTCCATTGTTACCAAAGAGTCTTTGACATGGGAACATGACATCTCTATCAATTCCACTGTTTAAGATTCCTAGTACATCAATACCAAGTTGCACGTTTGCTGTGTTATCAGTCAACGAGATGGAACCTATCAACGCGTTTCCTTGATCATTGAATTGTAGATCGGATACAAAGCTGGCGCAACTACCACCGAAATAGTTGGTGAGTAACGTACAGTCAGTGTTTGGAATTGGTATGCTACAGTTTCTACCAATGTAGCCAGTATCGCATTGACAGAATAATCCATTCTGTACACATTTTCCGTGTCCTGAACAAACAATGTAGTCGTTTCCTCCTACATCGTCGCAAATACTTGGTTGGAAATAGGTGAACGATGTGCATACAGTTGTTGAAGATGGCTCACAAACGCTGTTTCTTGTAGCATCATCTAAACTACATGAACTAAAGAATGCGTTACATACTGCAGGACAAACTGGTAAACGAACAATTTGATCACTGCTGAGTAGTTGTTGTGCTGGAACACCTGTTGGACATGCTGGGTACAACGATGAGCACAAATAGTTCTTGTAACTATAGATACATGCCTTATTTGGATTTGGCATGTCAACCTTGGACGTGTTGAGTTTCGCGTTAATGAAATCATCGTTTTGTCGAACAATTTCGTATGGAACTTGTGTTGACAAACGATTGATCATTACAGGATAGTTTAGTGGACATACTGTACTCGCTACGTACTCACATGATGTTACGCGAACAGGTATGGAGCAATCGCTTCCTGACCAACCAGCGTTACATGAGCATGCTGATGGACCAGTGCATCTACCATTTCCTGCGCAGATTCTACCATTAGTTGTAGAAGCTGGGCATGAGAATATGTCACAGTTAGGTCCTGAATAACCAGGTTTGCAGACACAGTTGTTGTTCGAGATACAAGCTCCATTTCCACTGCAAACAGCAGTATGGTTGCTATCGTATCCATTACACTTCCATGTAACAACTGTTGCCGTTTGACATGCATCTCCTGACCAACCAGCGTTACACAAACAAGTGCTTGAACTAATGCATTTACCACGTTGTGAGCAAACGTCTGGACTATTAGAACCAACAAAAGCGTTAACTGCTTGGTTAACACCAGTAGTGGTGTTTCTGTATACTGTTGTTCTGCAACCATATTCGCCACAGAGTGGACCAAAGTATCCATTGTTACAAACACAAACGTTTGGTGCGATACAAATACCACTACCGGAGCAAACTCTGTATACAGAGTCTTTTGGAATACCACCACAGGTGTAACTACTGCAATCTTGGCCAATATATCCTGCTTTGCAGTTACAGCTATCTTTGGCTGCGCACTTTCCTTGTCCAGAACATGCTAGTTCAGAGGACGCAGCATAGCCGAAACATGTTACTTGAGCGGCAGCAGCAGGAGCAGTAGTTGTAGTAGTTGGGGCAGGAGTTGCAGAGAGCGATTTCTCGCAATTAGCGCCATAGTATCCAGAAGTCACGTTACAGATACAATAGTTGTTGGAGTAGCAGACACCATGACCGGAGCAAACGCTTGGACTTGATGATGCGACTCCATTACATGTAAATTCGAGTGGAGGATTGGTTACGTTCGTATTATAAGGAGAAACAGTTGTTACTCCAGCAGTATTGTTCGGCATGATACAGGTGTTTGGAGCAACACATTTACCAATTCCGCTACATACTTGTGGTGAGTTGGATGGAATACCTAAACATAGATAACCTGAGCAATCAGCGTTATAGTATCCAGTTGGGCAACTACATGTGTTGAACGAGATACACTTGCCTTTTCCGCTACATGCTGTGTTATTTGCTTTATCGATTCCATAACACGACCAATTCTCGCAATTTGGACCTGTACTTCCAGCAAAGCATGAGCAGTTGTTTGGTGCTTGACACCAACCCTTTTGTGAACATACAGAAGTGTTATAGTTGAATATTCCACCGCATGTCCATGAAGTGCAATAGTCTCCAGAGTAACCAGGGTTGCATTGACACTTATCTTTGGCAACGCACGATCCTCTATTGGAACATACTCCAGTAGTGTTTGGTAACAATCCATAGCACGTGAATTGTTCACAATTCTTTCCTTGGAATCCTTGCTTACATCCACAAACACCAGTGTTTAAACATACACCGTTACCGCTACAAACGGTAGCATTAGAGTTGTATGGAACACCGTTACATGACCAATCGGCACATGTTGGTCCAGATCTTCCTGCAGTGCAGTTACATACGTTTGTATCAACGCAGCGACCTGAACCAGAACATACACTAGCGTAGTTTGATGCTATACCAAAACATACTTTGATTGGTTCAGGAGTTGTCGTAGGTGGTCTCGTTGGTGGTGGTGGTTCGGTCATTTGTTGTCCACAGTTTTCACCTTGGAAACCTCCTTGACAACTACATTTATCAGGTCCTAAACAAGCACCATGGCCACTGCATGTTCCATTAACGTTGTTGGGAACTCCGTAGCATGACCAAAGATCGCATCTTGCACCTGAAAATCCTTTGTTACAAACACATGATGACACGTTGTTTGCAACTTGACATTGACCGTTACCTGCACAAGATCTACTATCGTTTGCAGGGAATCCATTGCAAACAGGTACTGGTGAACCTGGTGCTGGTGTAGTTTGATTGGAAGGCTGTTCACACTTATCTCCAACCCAAGTATTGTTACACCTGCAAAGATCAGGAGCAATACACGCACCATGGTTAGTACAACCAGCAGTCGAGTTATTGGGGACGCCATAACACAACCATGAATTACAGCGATCTCCTTGGTAGCCTTTTTCGCACACGCATAGCGATCCGTTGTTTGTACGCGTGCATTGACCATGACTGCTGCATGCACGACTATCGTTAGCTGGTAATCCGTTGCACATGAGTTCTAGTATTGGTGTTGGTGATGGTTGTGGACTGCCTGAACCTTGTGGTGGTGGTGAACCAGAAGGTTGAGGACTGCCGCCTTGGCCAGTAGGTGTTGGTTGCATCGTTTGATTTTTAGGTGGTGTTGGAGATGGTTGTGGACTACCTGTACCCATTGGTTGTGATGGTGAAGGTTGTGGTGATCCTGAACCTTGTGGTGGTGAACCAGAAGGTTGAGGACTGCCGCTACCTAATGGCATTGTGCCGGACGGCAGTGGTGTGCCAGTACCTTGTGATGGTGATGGTTGTGGACTTCCTGAACCTTGTGGTGGTGGTGAACCAGATGGTTGAGGACTACCACCTTGTCCAGTTGGCGTTGGTTGCATCGTTTGATTTTTAGGTGGTGTTGGAGAAGGTTGTGGTGAGCCTGTACCTAATGGCGGAGTGTTACTTGGTTGTGGGCTTCCGGAGCCCATAGGCGGTGTACCAGAAGGCATTGGACTACCAGTACCCATAGGTGGCGTACCACTTGGCATGGGACTACCTGATGGTTGTGGACTACCCATTGGTTGTGTACCACTTGGTTGTGGACTGCCTGTACCCATTGGTTGTGAAGGTGATGGTTGTGGACTGCCGCTACCTTGTGGTGGTGGACTTCCCGATGGTTGTGGTGATCCTGATCCCATAGGTGGTGTGCCTGAAGGTAGTGGTGTGCCAGTGCCTTGTGGTTGAGATGGTTGTGGACTACCTGTTCCCATAGGTTGAGATGGTGATGGTTGTGGACTACCGCTACCTTGTGGTGGTGGACTTCCACTTGGTTGAGGACTTCCTGATCCCATTGGTTGTGTACCAGATGGTTGTGGACTACCAGAACCCATAGGTGGTGTACCACTCGGCATTGGACTACCTGATGGTTGCGGTGATCCCTGCTGTGGTGTTGGTGATGGTGGTTGACTTTGACCACTTGGTAAGGGACTACCGCTACCCTGTGGCATGGTACCACTCGGTTGTGGACTTCCTGATGGTACTGGCGTACCAGTGCCTTGTGGTTGTGATGGTTGAGGTGAACCTGATGGCATTGGTGATCCAGAAGGTTGTGGACTACCACCTGGTGGCATAGTGCCACTTGGTTGTGGACTTCCAGAACCCATAGGTGGTGTTCCACTAGGCATTGGACTGCCTGATGGTTGCAGTGAACCAGATGGCATTGGTGGAGTACCACTTGGCATTGGACTGCCTGATGGTTGCGGTGAACCTGAAGGCTGTGGACTACCACCTGGTGGCATAGTACCACTTGGTTGTGGACTTCCAGAACCCATTGGTGGTGTACCACTTGGCATGGGACTGCCTGATGGTTGTGGACTACCCATTGGTTGTGTACCACTTGGTTGCGGAGAACCTGTACCCAATGGTGGTGTACCTGAGGGTTGTGGTGATCCTGATGGTTGTGGACTTCCGCTTCCTGTTCCTTGAGGTGGCGTTCCTGATGGCTGTGGAGAACCTGTACCCATTGGTGGAGTACCGCTTGGTTGTGGACTTCCAGAGCCCATAGGTGGAGTACCAGAAGGTTGTGGACTTCCTGATGGTTGTGGTGAGCCAGATGGCATTGGTGGAGTACCACTTGGCATTGGACTGCCTGATGGTTGCGGTGAACCTGAAGGCTGTGGACTACCACCTGGTGGCATAGTGCCACTTGGTTGTGGACTACCAGAACCCATTGGTGGCGTACCACTTGGTTGTGGACTGCCTGATGGTTGCGGTGATCCTGATGGTTGTGGACTACCTGATAGTGGCGGAGAACCTGATGGCATTGGTGAACCTGATGGCTGTGGACTACCACCTGGTGGCATAGTACCACTTGGTTGTGGACTTCCAGAACCCATTGGTGGTGTACCACTTGGCATAGGACTTCCTGATGGTTGTGGAGAACCTGATGGTTGTGGTGAGCCCATAGGCATAGTGCCAGTTGGTTGATCGCTTCCACTACCTTGTGGTGGTAGACTTCCTGATGGTTGAGGGCTACCACTTCCCATTGGTGGTGTGCCAGAAGGTTGTGGTGAACCAGAACCCATTGGTGGTGTGCCAGAAGGTTGTGGACTTCCTGATGGCTGTGGAGAACCTGATGGTTGCGGCGAACCAGAACCCATTGGTGGAGTACCACTTGGTTGTGGACTACCGCTTCCTGTACCTTGTGGCATAGTACCACTTGGTTGTGGACTTCCTGATGGCATTGGCGAACCTGATGGCTGTGGACTACCCGATAGTGGTGGAGAACCTGATGGCATTGGCGAACCAGAACCTTGTGGTTGCGTACCACTAGGTACTGGACTACCAGAACCCATTGGTTGTGTTGGTGATGGTGCATTCGTATTTTGTTGCGTTCCCGATGGTAATGGACTGCCGCTAGGTGGTGGAGAACCTGATGGTAGTGGCGAACCCGATTGGTTTGGTGGTGTTACATTTGGTGTCCCAGATGGATCATTTGTGTTTGTTCCAGTCGGCGTATCGCTCGCCACAAGTGTAGGCGTTGGTGTATCTGTTCCGACGCATGCTACAACAAGTAGAGCTATAATCAATATAGCTACTCTCGTTCGCATTTGTGTTTTTCGCGGTAGTACTCGCCAACCTAGTGTTTACAACCAGAATTGCTCAATAATTTGATCGTGATCTTTTTTATGCCCATTATCTGTACTGAGTATGGAAAATATACGTTACGTACCTTTACTAGGGGCGATAATCTTGTAAAGATGATCTATTAGGGTATTAAACTAGGCATACACGAGTATTTTTGTGAAAACGAGAAAAAGTGGGACACAGTCGTTGTGAAAAATATTTCTCACATACGTGATTTTAGATAAAAGTATACTAAGCTGCATCTCGTGTTAAATAGTTGTATCCAACTTGATACGTTATATGGCCGAGTAGAAAAAAGGCATCGTACGTGAGGATGTTGCAAATGACTACGTCGCGAATTTAAAAAACATCGGTTCTCACTACAATATGAATAAGACGCTTAGATACAAAGGTTACGACCTGCTGTTTCGTTACTCGTATTTTAAATGTTATGCGTTAGGCGGTAGACAGACATAAGCGTGTTTTCGATTTTTTTTAGGAGCAACAACTAGTGCGTGTAACTGTTTTCTTGTAAACCTGAAGCGTTTTCACAAGCAAGTAGGTTAATATGGCCTAAGAGAAATCTGAGATGCATAATTGTCGTCAAATTAACAAAGAGTGAACCAGAACTGGTCAATATAAAGATCATTTTTACAATCTTTCATGCATGACACTAGCCATCACGAAAGCTCTAGCTTCGACTTGATCTGTTCTTGATTTGAATTCAGCAACTAACTTCTCTTTGGTTGCGGTTACGGTGTCGCCTTTGGTGAGATTTACTTGAGGATTGACCATCAATCTAGGATCAGTGCTTGATACGTCTAGACCTGGTAGTGAGACGTCACAGATTAACATTAGTTTCGCGGTAACTTTGCATAACATTCCTAGTGATTCATCTCCCACAAAGTTGAGCAAACTAGTGTTCTTTTGGCTTTTTCTAGCGACAATGTACTCGATGCACTTCAAAAGAGTGCTGTTATCTACATCCAGTGCGGAACTATATGTTAAATTTAGGCTTAGAAACATACCTTTCCACATCGTTGAACATCTTCTGAACCATCAAAACTTTCTCTTTTCCATATAGTGTTCCAATTTTCTCGAAAAACTTTGATCTCGCTTTTAGAGCTACACGATGATTCTCAACTGCAACTAGGTTTTCTACTACTGGTGTCTTGGCAATTGTTCCACACTTGGTGCACGCGTAACCGTCTAATCCTTCGAACATTTCTTCAAACGTATCATTATAACACGCTTCGCATTCTCTTTTCTCTTCAACGAACTCGTAGTTCTTCTTAACACTCATTGCTGCAACGTTCAAAAATTGTTGTTTAAAAATAGTACTTTTACAAAACTACAAACAATAGTGCGGTGCAGCAAGACCTGCAGTATGCGATACGTTGTTGATCAAGTTGCCACAATCAAGCGAAATGTCCACAATACACAATGCAAATGCACCAGACATACTATTGGAACAGTTAGATGTACAAGTAACAGCGCTGAAAAATGAAGGACTTGCACTCGCGAGAACTACAAATCAATGTCCAGAACATATGCGAGATATTGCCTTACAATATGCGTTCAATGAAAATACACGTCGACATTTGGCCGAAGCATACGAAAGAAAATCTATAGTTGCACCTTCAAAACGTGCTATTGGAATTACTACACAGCCTGCACACTCTATATCATTTGGTAATACTGGCGCAAAAACGATTCCAAGCAATACGACAGTAGAAATCATTTTTACGGACTGTGTAGGAATGTTGTTATGCAAATATGGTGACTATTTAGGATGGATTGAGTCAAAGTTCGTAGTACAACGAGTATATATTTTTATAATTCTAACGTTGTAGGGAACATCATTAGAAAACGATGACGATATTCACATGTTTACTTTGGAGGGATTGTTACTTGAAGATGGAAATGGTTGTCGACTGTGGCAAGCAACTCTACTGATCGACGGACATGCTACTAGCGTCGCTGCGAAAGTTTATCCGTTTGAAACGCATGATGCCAGCATCGAGTTTAATATATGGAAAGCGTTAGACCATCCAAATATCGTCAAACTCTATTGCGCAGTCAAAACACAAGTAGAACCATTACAAACGATATTCTTTATGGAGTTGGGATCACCGATTACTAGGTACGTGGCATTTATTATTTCCAACTATTTAGAATACAAAGAAGTGAACCTGAGGTGTTATACATCATGGAACACGCGCTTCGAGCGGTAGATTATTTACACAGTCAGAAAGTACTACATTTGGATCTCAAACCAGAAAACTTTATCGCAGTTGGAGACACGATTAAACTAATCGATTTCGCAGGGTCTTACTCGTTCAAATCTACCAACTATCAACATACCAAAGTTTATGTTACAACACTGTTTCTTGCACCAGGTATGTAGCCATCGTTATAAACTAACCCAAATAGAGATCTATGAGCAGGAAAACCCTCAGATGTCTACTGCAAGCGATATTTGGGCAATAGGTGTCATGTTCTATACGCTATTAACTAATTCAACGCCGTTATATCCTGACGATGCGCAGCGCTACAGTAGTTGTATGCCAAATCACATTTCAAGTGCATGTAAGAACATTGTTCTATCATGCTTGCAATTGTAAGTACTGTTTCTCGTACTCATATTCGTAAGAGATCCTCGTCGTCGACCATCAGGAAAAGAACTTGTAAGAATGATCCAATCGATACAAGGAAGACAAACCCATACTCAAGCACCACTCAAGACAACAACTTCAACAATTGGAAGTTTCTCCGTAGCAACAATCACCAACTCACAGCAATTTGATCGTGTAGTCGCAATGGCAAAAGATTCAGTTACTTTCTGCTCACTAGGCACTACTAAATCACCGTAAGTTGCTCTACTATCGTTTTAACAAGAATACAGCGACTTGTTGCTTACGCCGTTCACAACTAAAAAGTTGGTGAAAAAGTATCAGAATGCCTACTTTGAGTATCCACTTACAGAGTTACACATCTCACTATGGTGCACTACATCAACTATCATTCGTGTTCGTACGTTCATATGTGTTTTTAATGAACACTTCAGACCACAAGAGATCAAAAAGTACGTTTTATTACATATACTAACAATAGATTGCATGGCATGCAAGAGATGGTTGTTCAAGGAGGAGTTGAATTCTTTGCAAGGTACTGTGCGTCAACGCACACCATAAACGAAGACATCTTTCCGCATATTCTACGAGACTTTCCACGGTATGCGTATAGCAGTTCTAACAATGTAGTGTCACTGATGTAGTAGCTTATACAAAGATGTACAGTTTACCATGGATCTCTGATGCTGACCTATCTCTGTTTGCAACCATGGTGGGGTTTCCAGTCAAAGGCGATCTAACAACAGCTCCAACATCAGTCCTCACAGGATTAAGAATATTTATCTTTCGCTATCTTGCAAGCAGAAGCTTTTATAATAACTGGATCAGCGTACCACACTATGCACCAACAACGATATACTCAGTAGCACAGCATGATAGTAAGTTTGCAACTAGCACTAACAGATCCAGTTAGGTTTAACAGAAATAACATAATTGTGTTCAAAGACAAGACTGTAACACGGGATGAAATTTCAAGACTCTTGCAACGTTTTGACTGTAAAATGTTTGAACCAACTAAGTTAGGCACTTGTGTAGAAGTAAAAAATGCAACTGATCGACAAATAGCAAGGCTATTAGGAAAATTAAAAAGCGATGGACATGAAGTTTATGCGTATTCCGATCTGCATGAACTCCAGTTAGTAGAACACAAGAAAAGAGAGAGAAAACGAAAGAGATGAGAAGCTATGCAAGGATGTAGTTCTATTTAGATGATTAAAATAGTTATACTTACACAATAGAGAACGTTTCACAGCTTTCCAACAGCAACAAAGCCATAATGCCTGACTAACAAACGTTAATAAACTTGCTCTTTCTGATAGTCTGATTGTAAAGATTCCCGCTTTTTTTTGGGACCGTTAAAAGAAGAAAAAAAGTGGATGTAACATGCAAGTCCTCAGCAAGACCCAATTTGAAAGTGCGTGCTCGAAGTGCGAATGTAGATTTGCTGTTTTGGACTGTGTAGAAATTCGCGAAACAGAAGAAACAACTCTTAAAATGATAGAAGAAATATTTGCGCAAAGAAATATTATCATAGGTCACACCAAAAGAGCGATAAACTCTAACAAGCAGGTAGCAGTCCACGTGTGTGGTTCTCAAGAAAGTGTATGTGTTCAGTTTTTATCTAACACTGCAGGATGCCGCTGCAAGTTGCAAACTATTCGACAAACTAAACAACTACAACCACGCTTCTAGAAGTGACGTGTCACATCTCACACTCAAATTGCAAAAGATGGAAGATGAACCCCATACAAAACGACTAAGATTAGGCCTATCCATTGAAGAACTATTACTTAAAGAAAAACAAGAAAGAGAACAAAGACTACAAAAACTAGGAGTCGCTTCAACAGATGATGATCACTGTGAGAACTTTATGCTCGCATTTTTTACTGAAGAGTTGAGAAGAGAAGAAAAAGAATACCAAAACTACGTGGAGTCGCACAACAACCCAACGACCTATGGCAAGTCCACAGACACCACATCACGAAAACGCAAACGAATGCCAGAGTACTATGCGGTCAACGTATAAATGTAAATATTGAATCAGCATCTAGTTGCAATCTTGTAATAGAACCATCCAAACAATGCAGACATCTAGTACACAAACACTGCGGCAGCGAATACTCTCATTCCTCAAGATTGTTGGTCAGAATACCAAGTGTATCATACTTGAGAATATTCTCAGCATAACAACCCTCTACTTGATGCTTTTTTCGACGCTTATTATACATTTACTTGTTCACGTACCAACGAGGCCAAAACTAGACGCTAAGACACCAAGTACCACGCCATTTCAACACGATAATATCTTTTGGTTCATTCATATATCCGATATTCACTTATCAGACTCGTTCCCAAGCATTTACACTCGTTTTGACAAATTTTTAAACACAAGCGTACCCACTATAAATCCATCATTTGTCGTATGCTCTGGTGATATCACACACGGTCGTGTTGATGAATCATTCCCACAACATACAGGACAACAAGAGAAAGAATGGAAATTTTACAGTAATGCACTACAAAAGTACAATTTCAACGATCCAAAATTTTGGATAGATACTCGTGGTAACCATGATGACTTTGGTGTGCCTTTTCCACGTTCCGATAGAAACTTGTATGCAGAGTACAGTCCACGCGCGCAAACAGAATCACTGTTTGAAACAGTGTACACTCACGTGCATAAAACAAAATTCAGTTCGTACTCGTTCATCATACACGATCAAAACACTGAACCTGGATTCGAAAGTCCATTTAATACGTATGCTGTACCCAATTTTGCAGACCAAAGTAAAGACTTACAAAACGCGTTGAATACAGCTCGGTCAACAAGTGAAATAACGGTAATGGTGGGTCACTATCCAACATGTCAAATGCAGAGTAGAAATGAGTTTATATCACTAATTAGTGGAACTGCAGCTGTGTACTTGACTGGTCATTATCATTTAAGAGATATGTATCAACGAATTGATCAATTTTTGGAACTTGAAGTAGCTGATTTCAAGGAGAAGAGCGTGTATCGCGTACTAGCTATAGATAATGATATGATATCATTTGTGGATACAGAGTTAGATCAATGGCCTGTTATATTGATTACAAATCCTAAGAATAGTAAGTTTTTGTCACCACTTGAAAAGTGGGAGAATAGTGCAAAGGTAAAATTAGATTTAGTGTACTGACATTCTAGTCTGAAGAAATACGCGTACTCGTGTTCTCTATGGCAAGTATCGAATCAGTGGAGTTGTTTATCGACGGTCAATCGAAAGGTGTGATGCAAAAGTCACAATCAATCTCATCACTATATACACTACCATGGAAACCATCAGAATACAGTGGTACACATACCATACAAGTGATAGCAACTGACTCGACAAAGAACAGAAACGAAATCTCACATTCATTCAATCTCGAAGGACAAACAGAACGTACATCTATTCACACAGCATTGCATCACCTACAACATACCAACACTACAACAGTATTCATATTCGTGTTCTCATGTATTTACGTGTACGTGTTCATCTTTTTACTTGTCATACCAAAACTATACATGTTGGTATGCAAGTTTTCACCTGCACGATACGAAATGATACGATTCAAAGCTCAAGATTTTGTACATTATGTCATGTACCCACAGAGTGATTACATGAGACAACTGGATATCAACATCAACTTTGGTTTAGCAGAAGATATCGAGTTAAAAGATACAGATGATTCTAACACTGAGAGTGTTAGTAGAACAGATAGTACAATCACCAAAGCTTCACGATTCAGAACATGGTTAGGGAAACAAGCAAACAACATCAAAATGGCACTAGTCATGCATTTGTGGTCGTATATGCATGTTTCCATGTATCATACACTTGTGCATTTATTCTTTGGAGTTTACTTGCTATTTGGACCACTCATCGTCGCTCCACTATTAGCAGAAAATTGGGCATGGATGTTCTTATGGGGATTTGAGATCAATGGAGCCTTTACACCACAAGTTTCAAGTTCTATGCCCGCAGCGTTAGTAATAATCATGTTTACGTGGGTACCAAGTGTAGTACTAAGTGCAATACCATATGGTCCAAGAGTGATTCATTATCAAGCTTTGCAACAAGTAGAAAACGTAGGTGATGATATCAAACCAATACCATCGAGAATGAACGCTCGTGCAGTGTTCAAATACTTGTGGACAATCATACGATGTCTCTCCTATACTGGTATCAACATGACACTTGTCATTTTCACTGGATTATTAATCCTATGGGTGTTCTTTGGCAAATTGTTCGGTTTTGCAGGATTAATAGCATCACCAGGTGTATTTTGGATTGCATTGTTTTCACTAATAGGAATTGGTGTAACATATCGTGGAATAATTGTTCAACTACGACCTGTTAAAGCTGTACTGTAAACTTTATTAAATTTCATCACTAGTGTGCATCTCTGGAGCTACAGAAAGATCATGGTATTGACCTCCTCCGTACATGTTTTGCCATAGCTCTCGAACATCGGCAAGAAGACCTTTTTCTTGTATTGTGCCATCAAGTACACGTTTCGGCTTCATGAACAGTAAACACATGATGATTGATAGAATACAAAATATTGCACTGACCAACCATGGTGCAAGAAATGGGAATCTAGAAATCAAATGAGCATGAGCAAACAATCTTCCAACGTGAGGTGCAGAAAACGCTCCAGCAGCCCACGACGTCCCAAACCATAGATACGCGTACATTGAGTTTGAACTGTCTGTTACTTCTGTGACATATATTTTCGCAGTCGCAACGCTTCCATTCACAACACCCGCAACAAGCCGACAAAGAGCAGCAATGTAAAAATTAGGACTCATACCAAAGATTATGTTCGCAAACATTGCACATAATAGACTTAATATAACGATGATGTGTTTCTTTTCGGATTGGTCAGTTGTTATGCCGTAAAGCAGACCAGATACGAGCTGCGAAAGCGTAAAAATTGCGTGCAAGATGCCTGCATGGTATCCTGCTTGATCTATTGGTGTTCCTATCGATTCCAACATCTCTTTTACGAATCCGAACGCTAGTGTGTAGTTGAAACCTTCAGTGAAAAAGACTGTACATATTGCTAGTAATGGGCCTTGTGGCAGTGGCGTAGTTAATTTAGTGTCCGCGACTAGCAGTGGTGATACTGGATCGTCGTCAGTCTTTTTGGGTGATGTTGGTGACTTTGGAGTCGTAAATCCTAAATGCGATACTAATTTGCGAAGCGATGGCGAACCTGGAGATGTATCTGCGTTTAAATTTCGCACATTCAAGTTATTTAAGCTCTTTCCTCGCTTGATATGCTCGCGAGAGTGAATACTCATTTTCTTTGTTTGCGTTCTGTGTCAAACGTCTATTGAAAAACAAACCCAGAAACCCAAACATAGGTAACCTGTAAAACAAGCTTTGACTTTGTGCAATGAACAGTTCGTCTTACAAATTGCTTCGTAGATAACGAAAAAGTGAAACATCGGCATGTTGGTTCGAACGTGTTGTGAGTCAAGAGGGAAACATCTGCATGTCACCAACATCACCTAAAAAGACGATCCTAACGACAATCGAGAATTAGCGGCTTTAACATGAATAGTATCACACTATTTTATTCCTACAGCTGAAAGTTATTATGAATATTAACGTTACTAAAATACTCTCATTTAATAATCGAGATGTAGTACAAATTCGCTGCCGTTCCTTGTGATAGCGTATCGCGCGAGATAAAAAGATTTTTTTTAACTTCCGAAATACGAGATTTTATTGCTAATCGCTCCAGTGGCGTGTCACGCTCATAAGTGTGCCTAGTTGGTCAAATTTTCGCGTCTTAATACCGTACAGAAAATAATTCAATGCGATTTATTCGACCAATATTACCCGTTTCATCACAAAAGTTGCCTCTACAAACTTGACAGAGGGTAATGAACAATAATAGGTAAGATTTTAAAGAATCAAAATCTCAACCGTTTTTTCACATGCAGTGTTTTCGTGATACAGAGGACTGTACAACGATCTCCATACGTTCTGGGTAGCAGGTCAGTGATGTTACGAGGTGCTGGCGTTTGCTATTCCTGGAATGGTTACTGGGTGGTTTAGTCTAGATCGCTAAAGCCCAGTACAAATACGGCACGGGTTCGAATCACCAGGTAAGCATATTTGAGTGTCAAAACTAACACTATCAACGCAATGTTAGACGATAGATGAGGGTGTGGCAGCGGTGTTGGGAGCAGAAATGCTTGGGATGCGCAGAGGGCACGTCTATGGAGGTGTCTGACCCGCATTCACATCACAACGGAACGTGATGCCAACATGACATATGGAAGATCCCTATGCTGATATTCACACGTCAGTTTAGCTTGACGTCTATATGCGCAACAACAAGCTGTATCGATCTGCAACTCATCGATTATTTTTAGCCTAGTTCCAGTTGACCGTTTGTTCCCATAATCGCAGTTCAACGCTTCTTTTTTTGAACAAAAGGGCTTTACAAACCATGGGTAATCGGCTCAAGTCAAGTTCAGTCAAGGTAAGCTTCGTTCGTGAAAGCTAACACTCGTCAAAGGTTGGTGCTGAGGGTGAGTATGTGGCAGCGGTGTTGGGGGCAGAAATGCTTGGGATGCGCAGAGGGCACGTCTATGGAGGTGTCTAACCCGCATTCACATCACAACGTAACGTGGTGCCAACATGACATGTGCCAGATCCCTATGCTGATATTCACACGTCAGTTTAGCTTGAAGGGTACATTGCAACACAAGCTGTATCGATCTACATACCATCAATTAATTTTTGCATGTTTAAATCAAATTTGACTGAGTAAAATCGCACAGGCACGACTAATTAGAACCTCAATAAATAGGCTTTAGTAAATGAAGAAACCAAACTTGAGCGACATGATCCCACAAGACTAGATTAAATCATATGTGCATAGCGTTCATTTTATGCTTTATGAACTTCTATTTACGTATTTAGCAATCGGAGTTAGAGCGTTTCATTTCACTGTCAGCAGCAAACAACTTGCAAAGAACATGTCAGATTGTGACTGCAACTGCGACTGTGGAGACTGTAATTGTGACTGTGGAGATTGTGGCGACTGTGGAAAATGTGATTTAGACTGTGGGAATTGCGACAATTGCTGTAAAGGGGATTGCAAGTGCGATAGTGATACATGCTGCAGAGTTACTGAAGTTTGTTCTGAAGGCGTTTGTTGCTGCTGTATTTGCAGTGATTTTACTTGCAGTGGTGGTGACTGTAGCGGTTCCAACTGTAAGTGTGATCGTTGTCAGCAGTGTACTTGTAAATGTGGAAATGGAAAGTCATGCGACAGAAAAACAAGTGAATGTATCAATATTTGGTGCTGTTGTGGATGTTTCTGCGGCAACGAAGGTAGATGTAATGATAACATTTGCGAAAAGGCTTCTTGTGGCCTTTGTGCGTGCTGGAGTACAGTTGACACAGTGCATGTACAGACAGGACCAACAAGTCCTACTATGATGTGAACCAGGTGTAATAAAATCTTTGTTGCATTTTCATTTGGACTCAAGTCACAAGACCTCATGCAAACTGATGATGTCTGGTACTCTGAAAGCAAAAAAAAGAAACAAATGACTTGAGATGTGAAGCACAGTGCGTTTTAACAAATCAGCGTAGTAATAAAGTATAATTTTACTAGATATAAAGTTAATGTAAAAACTAGACTGTTAGTTACTGTTCCAAAAAAACAAACGTTTGTGAAGAAATATACTCCTGCAAATAGTACAGCGGGGATGACCGCGAATTTAACAATTGCGGGTAAACCAGCTTGGTCATTTTTATCGGTCTTAGTTGTATCTTTCTTTGGTG
>JAESGV010000310.1_pt1 | contig 22188 bp, 25 predicted proteins | sample 9269781 | NCBI WGS metagenome assembly JAESGV01 (sample SAMN15741586, study PRJNA653496) | algae metagenome | isolation source: Tildeniella torsiva UHER 1998/13D and co-occurring heterotrophs from... | place: Slovakia: Slovak Paradise National Park, Hrabusice, Kosice Region | collected 2000-01-01
AATCGATTTTTATTCACACAACAACAGTTCATGGGTCTCAGACGAAGATGTGAAACCATTCAACCCAGAAGATTATAAAAAAGAAAAAAATGCAGATATAAAAAATCGTGTCGCGCTGGCTGTTAAAGATTTTACGTTACCGGGCTTGGGTAGTGACGACGACGACAGCGAAGACGAAACGCAAGTCGATTTAAATGCGAGCATCGAGATTCTTAGTCAAGCACCAAAAGATGCCACTAAAATGGATGAAGATGAAGATTCTGACACTAGCAGCGACGGAGAGGAAGAATCTAGTTCATCTGAAGATACAACCGATGATGAAAAAGAAAAAGATGAAAAAGTGCGAAAAGAAGCAGAAGCAAAACTACGTGAAGAAGAGCGCAAAAAGGCAGAACAAAAACAAGCAGAAGAAAAACGCAAACAAGAAGAACAACGTCGCAAAGAAGAGGAAAGACAAAAACAAATTGCAGAAGCGGAACGCAAGAAACAAGAAGCAGAACAAAAACGTATCGCAGAGGAGAACCAAAAGCGTGAAGCCGCGAGACAAAAACGCGAAGCAGAAAAGAAGGAAGCAGAGCGTAAAAGAGAAGAAGCTAAAAAGGAAGCAGAGAAAGAGGAAGAACGACAGCGATTAGCACGTGAAAAAGAAGCAGAAGAAAAACGTGAAGAAGAGCGAAAGAAAGAAGAAGAGAAACGCAAACAAGAAGAAGCCGCTAAAAAGAAGAAACAAGTATCTTCACCAAAACCAGTGAAACGTGTTCGTGAAACAACAGAAGATGCACCAGAACCACCAAGAAAAGTCACTGTACGTGCACCACAAGTTGTATCATCTCGAGATGACCAACAGTTCAAGTATTTGTACGATTTACAAGCCACTGGAAAACGTGAAGCACTTGAACAACTTGTTGGCAAGTTTGTACCGTTACCAAACATTTCACTTCATGCAAGTATGAAACCAACTCGTGGGAATGTTTCTTCTGTGATGGTAACTTTGCAAATGGTTGACATTTTGAAGCAAGTTGCTTTTAATGATTCTAGAAACTTTGGGTTAGCGTTGGTGGGTCCTAAAGGTGTAGGAAAGAGTACAATTATGTATTTCGTTGCATGTTGGGCGTTTGTGAACAAACTACCACTTCTTTATATCGTAAGTCTATTTATGATACTTTTTAACTGTGATAGTCTTCTATTGATCATTTACAACACTGTAAGACAGAAGAAGAGCGTGCCAAGTACTTATTATACTATTTTTATCACATGAATGTCGATATTCTGGATCAACTTGGCGATGATATCAAAAACATTGTCACACCATTCAAAAACGTTATCATTCCTCAAGAAATCGTTAATCAATCCCCTGTGTTGCTCCGCCAACTTTTATTAATTCTGTCATTGAGTACAAAACCAGTGGTATGTTTTTTCTTACAAACTAACATTCAAGATTTATATTTTCGATCACTACAACACAAAGACAGTGTTTGACGTCGATGCAAACATTACCGGCGATCGTGTAGTCACGTTATACTCTGGAACCAGTGTAGACACCAATCGTACGAAATATATTTTCCCAGTGTCTGATCACGAATTCACACAGTTACTTGATCTACCACAATCACCCTTCTGCTACGAATACTATGAAATTGATGATGTCATTGACGTAACCGGCAAAATACCGGAACAAGTTGAAGTGTTACGACACTTTGATGCACTAGAAGATAATATAGAAGCTTACTGCAAAGCTAGAGCCTCACAACTCAAACAAGATATTGTTACTTTTGTTCCAGAAACAGAAAAGCAAGAATTTATTCTCAAACTCGAAGAGATGTTTCATATCCCCCTAAATGATGGTATTGCAACACCAAAGTACTGTTCTGTGCTAAATCAACTATTCTATCAAAACGAACAAGGAGGTACGCAGATACTATCAAAACCAGCTCGAATAGCCGTACTAGATTACTTACTCAAGTATGAACAATGTAACATGCACCCAGTAGATTCACTACACGAAACGGAAAAGAGTAGAGAGCTTGTCAGACAATTGTTTGTGAATTTGTTAACAAAAGAGCACGTTTTACAGTGCGAGTTCATTCCAACAACCAAGAATTCTAAACGATTTGGAAAATTGGCACTTAATGATTGCAAGACATTTAGCCCTACAAGCATGCAAAATATTTTTGGAACACAGAATTCGAAAATGCTTCTACAGGGAGGTACTGAATTCCCAATGATTATTATAGACGGAAAAAATATACTATTTATCCAAGCCGTTGCAGGAACAGAAGAACGAGAGTTTTTATTAGAGTTGACCGAAGCAAAGTACTATTTTGCGAAAGGATCTGGTAGTGAGATTCATTTGAGAATTAAGAAACCACCATCGAATCAACTTTTACATGACAAACAAGTTTCGATTGGTGGAGCGATACTAGATATGATTTATGGCAAGTACGGACACAAGTGTGAGCTGTTTACGCAAAGTAACAAAACTGGTCTGAGATTCGTTGATGCCAAAGGCGGCCAACTTGACAATGTACACTACATATTTGCTGCAAGCTCAGAATTGTACGAAAAGAAAGTGCAAAACATACTTGTGCTACCACGCGAACAGTTGGCACAAACTGGGATAGTATTTAGTCAATAAATATGGCGTTTGGTTGTAAGGGTGACAGCTGACATAACAAACAAAGCACAGTTACCATGGCGTCTGTAAAGTGCGTGTTAGTTGGCGATGGAGCAACTGGGAAGACTTGTTTGTGCGTGTGTTACACTACTAAGGCGTTCCCAGAAGAATATGTACGTTTCGCACACAAAGTGTAGTAACAATTGAGGTTCCAACAGTTTTCAACAATACCAACGTAATGCTGTCACATTTTGGCAGACAAGTCTCACTCGGTCTTTGGGATACAGCAGGTACTACTGCATATTATTGCATATTTTTCTAACATACGTAGGACAAGAAGAGTACGAACTACTGCGTCCACTATGTTATCCCGACACAAATTGTTTCTTAGTGACGTTTTCTGTGGTTGATAGGGTATCATATCAAAATGTGGCATCAAAGTGGGTACCAGAAATTAGAAAAACGTGTCCTGACGTACCAATAGTACTCGTAGGTACCAAAGTGGACTTACGCGAAGATGAAAATACTCTTACCAAATTGAAAGAAGCAAACGAAACCCCATTAACAAAAGAGGACGGTCACAAACTCAAACTTCAGATTAGGGCAGTTGACTACATTGAATGTTCTGCCAAATGGTGCAAAAACATTTCTGACCTGTTTGAATGCGTTGTTGATGCAGGTCTACCTAAAAAGGCACCACCAAAGAAGACACTAGCGAATTTATTCAGTATAAACAGCGCACAAAGTGCAAGCGACATGGATGATATTCAAATCCTTTCATCTTTAGAGAATTAAACTTTTGTAAGTTCAACTAAAAACGATGCATACACTTTGGGCAGTCGCAGTACTATTGCTGTTACACATTGTATACTCTGTAGATATCAACGCTTTTGACTCACGAATTTTTTACACAGGTCGGGTGAGTAAAAAAGATCCCACAAAAACGTTTGTTCAATTCGATTGGAGTGGCGTGTCGTATTCGCTTTCTTTCACAAACGTTACTCGTCTACCATTTATAAAGCAACAAGATACAGTCAATCTGTACGCAATTAACGTTGAAACAGATAAAGGTCAAGTAACATCACATGTACTCGAAACAAACAAACAAGACCAGAAATATGATCTTTCATACGGCGTTAAGCTCAATCCTGATACTACGTACAAATTAACAGTCTATAAACGAACAGAAGCCTCATTTGGAATAGTTAAATTTTATGGATTCGAATTTCACGACGGCGACGTACCTGTCATCAAAGTACCAACATCAAAGAACGCTTTAAAGTTTCAATTCTTTGGTGATTCATTTACATGTGCATATGGAAACGAAGGTAACCCACCATGTAAATTTTCTGCTCAAACAGAGTAAGTTTAATAGTATATCCTAACATGTAGAAACGTGCAAGAGTCTTGGGTATCCATCTACTCGAGAGCATTACAAGCAGATTACCAAATCAGTTGTTGGTCTGGCAAAGGTGTCGTTAGAAACTATGGAGATAAGAATACGACTAGCGAACGACCACTACCATTCTATTTAAATTTCACTCTTGCTAATGATCCCGCATCAACATGGGATTTTTCTCAATTCCAACCTGATATTGTCTTCATTGCGCTAGGAGGAAACGACTTTTCTACAGAACCACGACCATCTGTAGAAGAGTATGCAAAAGGTTATAACACACTACTAGATCGAGTTATCAAGTACTATCCTGGTGCAAAAATATTTTGTCTATGTATCTCAAAGAATAGCTGTTATGACAACAGAACAAAAAGAATTGTAGAAGCTAGGGCAGACAAATCAATTACGTTTATTCCTCTGAATCATGTTCTTTGGTTACCCGGTGATTGGGGTTGTGATGGACATCCATCTGTATTAGGAGATCATAAGCTCGCTAAAGCGTTGCTACAGTTAAACATTCATAAATAGGTTTTAATTTTTTACCATTTGACTCATCTCTTCTAATGACCTATCGACATAGTCCCACCATGTAGGCGAATCTGGAGTTGTTTCGTTCATTCCCATTCGTTGAAGTACTGTTTCGAGTAAGTGCTCACATTCTTTAGCTTCTTGCATGGAAACCTTATTTGATTCGAATGCTCGCATTACGACACTTGTGATTGAGTTTCGAGTTTCTTCATCAAATATGTCTATCCATGATGCGTACACTTCGACAGCTTCTAAAAGTTTCGTGTTTATCAAATCTGTAATGACGAACTCTACACTATCTTGAATAAGAACTGGTTCTGTCTGCCTATCCATTTCAAGCATCATTTTTTGATACGATTTCGTTGTATGAGCTCTTTGACAGAAGCTTATGTACTTGATCAAATCTTTTCTGTCGTTCTCTCTTGCGATTTGAGAAGCAGACTCCCACGCATGATTGAAAACATATTGTTTCACCTCTTCTCTTACATTATCGCTACTCACATATTCCTCACTCATGTTACAAATATTTTAATTGTAAAGAACATAACTAAATTTTCCATGACATATGAAAACCTAACGCAAGTCTACTATAGGTTTCTCACAGGCGGTCTTAGGTCGATAATGTTTAATACAACCCAACCAGTGCTAGAGTTCAAACTACTAATTGCACAAGAACAAAATACTGCGCCTGAATATGTCAGAGTGTTTTGGCCATCAGAACTCGACGATGATAAACCATTAATGTATTATAATTTACATGTGGATAGGGGACCAATAACTATTGTACTTGGAATTCCGAGGAAGCCATAAACCAAATTCACGTACTTTACTATGATGCTACAAATCCGTGTCGATTCGTGCTGCATTGTCCTGTTTGCTTAGTTTCTGTTGGAAATTAGTGCAGGAAACGCAATTTATACTGGGAAACGGTGAGCAATGGTATTTGCGTACTTTCCGTAACAGTCCAAAAGCCCACGTTCTTACGCGCAGTACATTACGATGCATTTTTATTCTCACTGTCGAATTATTATCTAGTAATGCTAATCTCGAAATATAAGAAACAAATCAGATGGTATGTAGGTGAAAAACAACGTCATGTGTCTACTACGATGCACTACAGTCACTGTTGGACGCAGGTATCCTGGCCCGAGAAAAGAAGCTACCGGTTATAGTCTATAAATACGAGTTCTTAACTTTGTGGTACGTTCCTGTAAAACATAAAACATGTCACTAATCGATATACCGCAGGAAGTCACTATCCATATGCTCTCGTTTCTTGACTGGACAGATATATGGCTATTATTTCAACCAGTTTGCAAAGAGTGGTACAATATAGCGGCTAATGCCCCAATTATCGTACATACAACATGGGACAAACTCTTTGGTGCTCCACTTACCACCTTCCAGTACCTCAAATCTCGCTTACCACAACTGCGACAAATACAAATACAAAAGTCAAGCGATAATAAGAAACATGAAGACCATCAAATAGCTTTCTGCAACCAATGGGATATTTGCCCAGTATTTGACTCGTCAGAATTCAAAGAGGTGGTTTTATCATTGTTTCCAAATTACTGCGCTATTAACGCCAGCATACTGGCTCAACATAACTCGACAAAGAAAATACTCGCAGATATAAGCGATATGCACATCACTCACGTTTTGTTTGACAGATCTATTGCAAATACGCCACAATTATCAGCTATCATAGATCATGTACTTCCTACAATAACTCACTTGTACATTTATGAACCGAACTTTGGTCCTATTTGGAATTTATTCCTCAAACGTGTTGAAAAGTACAACGGTGTGTTGCAAATACAACATATAAGTAATCCGAGTCTTGCAGAGAGGGATTATATCATATCTGGCTTTGAGCAAAATAGACAGTGGGAGAAGATTTTCGAAAGAACACCAAAGCTACAAAGTTATTTTGGATTACTGTCAAGAGACGCAGGAATTAGCATGGTAACACACTGTCCTCACGTGCAAAAACTTGATCTTCTGTACGACGTTAATTTAGACTTCCTACTGGACAACCTGCCGATACGTGTTTTGCACTTACAATCATTGTACTTGTATAAAGCACCAGCAAGATTGAAATCATTTGTAAAATTGGAAGAACTTATAATGCCAAGTAGCTGCAGTGAAGTAGATGTAAATGCTGCGCTTGTTGATTGCCCAACACTGCGATACATTTATGGAGTTAATGATTTTGCTGGGATTCCGCGATTTAAAGATGGAGCCATAGATGCTCGGAAATAGTGAGAAGAGAAAGAAACACAAATAAGAAAACGAGCTAAATACACTAAGAGTTATTAAACAGATTTGATTGTTCAGTTGTGACCAAATTGTTAGTAACAGTGCTACCACATGATCATACAGTCTACATTCTCATGTCTTTTTGCATTTGGGCTACTGTAGCGTAACAAGCATTTAGAACTTGTTCTTGTGACAGTAGTGCTGTATGTGGTGCAGCAGAACCACCTAGATCTCCACAATCAGCGTATGGAGCGATTCCAATTGCATCAATATAGGTAGATGCATCCTTTCAAGTCATAATTTGGTTAGCTATCCAATTGTTTGCAAATTGTGTTCCTGCTACAACAACTAGTCGATCTTTGCTTCCAAACTCTTTGATGAATAACGCACCTATTCGCTGTGTACGCTCAGAATGATACCGATGTTGGTTGATTCCCATTTGTTGCGCTTTTGCGATCGCGTACTGTGCTTGTGTGAATATCCAATTCTAAACTTCATTAGAATGTTCTAAAAAGATTTGAACATCTTCTTGTAGTGTTCTTTTCACCAAAGAGGCGTATTTAGAGATATAATCATCGCTTGCAGTATGTGGAATACAGAACCATGGTGATGCTTTCATCATGTTTGGTAACAGTATCATGTACTCGAGCGACACTCCACGCCATGCTTGTGAAACAAAATTTGGTCTAGTACGATTGGAAAATTCGACATCTTGTGCGTTGTTTGTGAGAGCCCAATCCATGAATCGTAGAGTCTTGTATTTTCTGATAGAATCCAAGAACAGTGGATGAAAAGGCATTCGTTCTGCAGTGTGCTCGAAACCTGGCATAATTACTCGTATGTTTCGTATAGGATTTGATGGATTGGTGGCAGTGATTTGTAAATAGATACCATTGTCTTGAACTGTAGACGGTGTTACTTGTATTTTGATCATGCCCTTTCTCATGCTAATAACTTTAGCGTTGAAACCAAAAGTAATGTTACCATCACCTCATAGAAGCAAGTGTACACGCCTGATGGGTAGTGAAGTTGTAAATCGCGTTGCATGAGTGTTCCAACTGCTTGACCTGGTTGTAGAGATATTGGGTATCCGTCCTCTCGAATCAGAATCGTTTCTCCAGTACTCCACACTCTTTGTATTTCAGAATAATATTCTTGTACCATTTGTGGGATCCAAAATCGAGAACTTTTCATGACATCAACAAATACCCACTCTGTACTCCAGTCAACGATATGAGCCAAGTTGCTAACGTTGTTGAGTGGATTTTGTGGGTTTGTGCTTGTTACTCGCATCAAAATACTGCTCGTTGCATTAACACTCAAAAGTATCCTTTTATTTTGTTGCTAAATAATTAATTGATACGTACAAACTTACTGAAATGATTGTGGTGTCGCGTTCGAACGTTTATGTTCCATTTCCATCGAATAGACAAACATAGAGTCCGCTATTATACATTAGGCCGTTCGTGCTTATTCCTATCTCTGTTGTTGCTGCAATAGAGAATCCATTCGTTTGTTGGGTTTGTAGGTACGCAGGGTATCCGTAAAAACTTCTGTCCAAGTTGCTGTCCTGTGTCCAACTCCAAGTTTTTCCAAAGTCAACAGAGCGACGAGCATAGAAGGGTATTGAGTGCTATGCATAAGTATCTGTAACAAAGCTCACCTTCATCAAATATAAAAACACCCATGCTGTTCCAAATGTTTGATCTCTGCCAATTGGAGAAAGAGGTGAAAGATTAACGCCTAGGTCTGCTGCTACTGAAAACACGCTTCTCGTTAAACATACTAGTACATAGCAAAATATTAGAATAGTGTTCATTAACTAGCTGGTTGACAAAGAAAAACGAGACATCTATGTAGAGTTTGTTTCTTACGTTCACTGCTACATTATCGAAGTCGGTGTTTTGCAATCCACTTGGATGCTAATTTACTTCGTTAAATTGCTCTTCTGCTTCATTTGGTAACTCTGACAACGGCTCCTCCGTTTGATCATCTGTCCTCTGTGTTTGCTCCGATTGTTCAACATCTGTTAGTTCAGTTCTCATTTCTGAAGCCTCCACTGCCAAATCATCATCTTCCTCTCGATTTTCCACAGCTTCTTCTTCCGTTGCAAGTGGACCATCTGCATTTTCCTCTTCTACCAATTGGTCAATTGTTCCGATATTAAGATCTATCCTCTCTACATTTGTTGTCAACTCTTCAAACTCTGTTTCGTCATCGTCATCATCGCCCAACAAGTTGGCAACTAACAATCCAACTCCTTTTCCGACGCTAATGGTATTCACTCGTGCAAATTCTGCAACATGTAGACGGAACTTGATCCACTTGTACTCGCTCAATTTTTTGTTTATCATGGCATCTCTTCTGGCTTCGAATTCAACTGCGCTTTTTGCGTTCTTTTTCTTAGTTTCAGAAACGAGAAAATTGAGACCAATCAACCATGCGAGCGTTTCGTTTTCTGATGCAAATTGTAAGTCGATGGTTCTTCGACGGACTTCTTTTTTCTTGTCGTGACTTGTGTAGTTGACAACGAGTGATATGCATCTCCATGACGCACCAACTTGGAACTTTTGCCAAGTTAGCGATCGTGGTCCGTATATGACCTTTTCGATTTGTGAAGTGAGTACGTGTCGATCTAATGTTTTTTCGCTAATCTTTTTGTCTTTCTTTTCACTCATATGGATCGAACTGAGTGGTACTGTAGCACGTCCCCACCGAATACTGTTGTGTTCCTTATTTAATTGAATAAATCGTTTTTTCAGTTTTTCTGATGAAGCCGCCAAGTATGGTGCTTTTTTGACGAGTCTAAAATGAGTATAATGTCTAAATACTTACACGCCACAGGCCATAATATCTAGAGCCCAAGAATACCATGGTTTCATATATTCATTAAGAGTGGTACTATCAAACTGCATAGATGAGAAAGCGCGTGACATTCTTTGTTCTCCACCAGAAACTGGGACTGTTTTGAGTGATAGTCTACGCGTTAGTTGTTCTTGTTTCGGAGGTTGTTTCTTATTGCTTTTTGGAGCATCGCGAACAATTCGTGTTGGATTATCTTTACAGGCTTGTATCATGCTTATCCATTCCTATTTAACCGTTATAAAAATTCAATAAATTACTGTTTGGTCTTCCTCTGAGCTACACGTCAATATGTACTTCTTTCCGCTCGTTAGTACTAATTTAAATCCGTAAGGTTTTGTGCTGCTCTGTGCGTATGTTGTAATTTTTATAATTTCTGTCATCTCTATCGCGACACTTGCTTCTGTATCGTCTTGAGTATTAAAATAGTACAAAGTTGCATGACTCGTTTCTGTCATCTTTTGGTCCATCAATCTAATGGTTAGTAAAGTATGCTAGGCATACACAAAGAAACGTTTCCGCCATGCTAGACCGCTACTATCTTTTTTCGATAAAAGTCCTGATCGTATTGCATTTTCGGCCAACTTGTGAGCTGGTTCTGTAAAAACACTATAACAGTTGATAAAAATTACCAGTGTACGTACGACTTTTTGGGTTCTTCTGCTTTGCTTTTCATTCTGATTTGTGGGACTTGTCAGTTGTCGGTGCTTACAAGATGGAAACAATATCGTTGCCACAAGTAGATGTATTTTAGAGAAAATGTGTCACTAAGTGTCGAATTCGAGTACTGCGTTCGCAAAAACGATAGCAATCAGAAGGTACTACTTGATACTGAGTTAAGCTACGTTTTTCACTTCCGCGACGTCAATTTGCCATGCAACTGAGCTCTAAATCGTAACTAGTTCTTGCCTTGAGAAGAAAACTATAACACTACGAATATAATAGGAGAACAGCTCTAAAAATATAGTTGTTTTTCACCCAACTTGGCATCAACAAGAAAAAGCACATCACGTTAGATGAAGATCATACACGTGCTTGTTTTTCTATTACTACTTACTTTCATACAAGCAATCGGAAGGAAACGAAGAACAGGAACTACACGAGCTCCAACATGTCCACCAGTGCCAGCACACTGTCCATGTGGTGTAGTTCTACCAATAGGTGAAAAATGCAAGCGATGTAAAGTCAATTGCCCCACAACTACGAAAACACCTGTTACAACTAGTAAACCAACTACAAAAACTCCATGCCCAACATGTCCATGTGGCGTTAGGTTGAATAAGAGAAGGACAAGCACGGGCTGTCCTGTATGTAACGTATGTGCAACCACTACACGAGCTCCGACGTGTCCTCCAGTGCCAACAAATTGTCCCTGTGGAATCGTACGTCCTGAAGGTGCAACTTGCAAGAGATGCAGAATTAATTGTCCAACAACAACTAAGGAACCTACTGTAGCTATAACAACTCGAGCTCCAACATGTCCTCCAGTACCAACAAATTGCCCTTGTGGAATAGTTCTTCCACAAGGAGAGAAATGCAAACGATGCAAAATCAATTGTCCTACAACTACAACCACGACAGTAGCACCCACTACTACTGCAGCACCAACGTGTCCTCCAGTTCCTACAAATTGTCCATGCGGTGTTGTTTTACCTATCGGCGAAAAGTGCAAAAGATGCAAAATCAATTGTCCATGTCCAACGTGCCCATGTGGAACAGCAGAAAGAAGAATGAGAAGAACTGGATGTCCTGCATGTCTTCCATGTACAACAGAATCTCCTGTTGGTATTACATCTACCCCTGCACCAACAGTGAAACCAACAACACCATCACCAACAACTGCTACACCAACACCTACACCAGTTTCAACGACTACTAGAGCTCCTACAACAACATCTCCAACAACGCTTTCACCAACAACTACCACAGCTCCTACAACCACAAAAACACCAACTACTACTATTGCTCCTACAACAACTGTAGCTCCAACTACGACATCAACGCCAACTACAACCACCGCTACACCTACTACGATCACTGCTGCTCCAACTACCACCACAATAGCGCCAACGACTACAAATACTCCCACCACCACAACAGCTCCCACAACTACTGCAGGGCCATGTGCGCCTGCAGTACTACCAGCAGAAGAAACATCTGCATCCGGTGGAGTTTGTCCAGGTGATTTTGCTTTGCAGGTAAACAATGGTCCATTCGTATATCCATTGCAAAGTGGTGATAGATTTGATTATGCTTTTGTGAAAAAGGGATCAACATGCTACTTGGTTACATTAGATGCAAATTCACAATGTTACAAGGCTAAAGAAATAGATGGAAACACAATCAGAGTTAAAAAGAAAGATAATGAAGACTGTGACCCAATTGGAAAAGTCTTCTTTTACGTAACACATAACTGCGGACCAAATTTTACTCCAGAACCAACAACACAGTTGACACCTCCACCAACAGAAACACCTACACCAACGCCTGAGGTACAAACAACCACCGCAACGCTAACCACGACACTCCAACCAACCACTACAGAACCTACAACTCCCGCAACTCCCACAACAACGACGGTCGAGCCAACTACTACTGCTGCTCCAACCACTACGTTAGAACCTACAACTACTTCTGCGCCAACTACAACACCAGAACCAACTACAACTACTGCAGAGCCTACAACAACAATAGCGCCCACAACCACTACTGTAGAACCCACGACAACTACTGTTGCTCCGACAACGACCACTTCAGAGCCAACAACGACAATTGCCCCAACAACTACCACAGATACTCCAACTACAACTGTAGAGCCTACAACAATTGAACCTACAACTACAGCTGCACCTACTACACCAACACCAACACCAACCACTACTGAAGAATTAACTACAACAGTTGCGCCTACAACAACTACGGCAGAACCAACTACCACTACTGCAGAACCTACAACTACTACCATGGAACCAACAACCACACCTGCTCCAACTACAACAACTGCTGAACCAACAACCACAGAAACTCAAACTCCAACTCCAACAACCACATTTGAACCAACTACAACAACTGCAGAACCCACTACTACAACCTCTGAACCAACAACTACAGTTGCACCAACTACCACGACGGAAACTCCAACTCCGACCCCAACAACGACAGTTGCACCAACTACAACTACTGCTGAACCAACCACCACTACCATGGAACCAACAACTACACTTGCGCCCACTACAACAACTGCTGAACCAACTACTACGGAAACTCCAACAACTACTGTTGCACCAACTACGACAACTGCAGAACCCACGACTACAACCTCTGAACCAACAACAACACTTTCACCCACAACTACAGATACCCCAACTCCCACCCCAACAACTACTGTTGCACCAACTACAACTACAGCAGAGCCTACGACCACAACTGCAGAGCCAACAACTACATTTGCACCAACTACGACAACTACACCACCATGTCCAACATGTCCATGTGGTGAAGCTCCAGCTAGAAGAATTGTAAGTGTAGGTCCAGTATGTCCACAGTGTATTCCATGTACCACTACACCTGCTCCAACAACACCAACGCCAACACCTACCACTGCGGCACCTACAACGACTACTATGGCGCCAACGACAACCACTACTGCACCCACAACCACTACCATGGCTCCAACTACCACAACTACAGCACCAACTACAATATCAGGACCAACATGTGCACCTGCGTTTATCCCAGCTGGTGACTCTGATGCATCAGGAAGCACATGTCCCTATGGTGGTATCAAAGTTGACGATGCTTCAGTCACAACAACATCATACACACTTCCTGCAGGTTACAGGTTCGACTATGCGTACGTTTTCGCTGGTTCGTACTGTTATTTGGAGTATATAGGTGATACTAAACCATGCTACAGTACAACACAAAGTGGAAACGTGGTTACTATTACCAAAATCTTAGGTGGTAGCACTTGCAAAGACATCTCTCATGTTTTCTTCCACACTACATTCTGCGGTACTTCAGCGCCAACGGCCACACCAACACCAACTACATTGACGCCAACACCAACACCTACTACTGCTGCACCCACAACTACTACCATGGCACCAACCACAACAACTATGGCGCCAACCAGTACGACTGCTGCTCCTACAACAACTACTATGACACCAACCACTACTGTCGTACCTACAACAACCACTGTTGCTCCAACGACAACAACATCAGCTCCTACTGTAGCAGCTTCATCACTTCCTCCAAACACATGCTGCTACATGTTCAAAAGCCCAAATCTACCATCATTCAATCTTCCATCTGTTGGAAATGGTGCCAATAACATCAACGTCAATAATCCAATCGTACTAGCAAATGGAAACTCTCTTTCACAAGGTTGTAACACTAATGGTCCTTTGAAATACTGGAACCCAACAACACAAGCATGGGTTACAACAAGTTTCTCGAATATCATCTCCAACGGTGGTATACCAGCCTTGTTATCTGTACAGAACATCCAAGCTCAAGATTCTACAATTCGCAACACATTGATGACTGGCAAGCATGTACAAATTCCACTCACATGCAACAATGGTTACTCGTCATGCATACAATTCTTAATTAACAGCTCTGGTAGCGTACAACAGTACGTATACCCACAATGTGCATCAGGATCAGGTACGACAACTACGTACTCACCAGAAGCTCCAGCAGCTGTGAATCATACTGTACCTTATTTTGTAACCAATGAAAATCGCACCAAGATTTGTTATGGATATCAACCATCTCAAATTGATGCAAACTTGCGATTCACTGATGGAACTAGTCATAACTTCCACTACGATCCTGCTCCTACGTTGACTGGACCGGATTATTGTATTCGATTATACCACCCCTATCCAGGAGTCAAAATACCAAACTGGAATCAAGTTGATGGATTTGATTGTCATGTAGGAGAGAATAACTCTGGAAGAACACAGAATTGTTTCTGGGACGGATCAGCTGCAAACTTACCACCGTTTGGAACGCAAGGAAGAAGAAGTTTGGGCGTTAGTATACCTGCTCCTATCTCTTTAGCTAAGATTGTGCATCATTTAAATTAATTTTTGTAAGTAATTAAACGATTAAGTCTGCTTGATCAACTCGTTCATTTTTGTTTGGTGCCCTTGAAAAATTGTAATTATGCCAACAGAAACATATGACAATGTGTCGCAGCAGGTAGTTGTGCATGGTTCTGCTAGCACGACGAGTAAGAAATTGTGGATACGAAATTCATAAACAGCATTTAGCACCAACAAAATTCAAACACAAACAGGAGTAGTGGCATCGTGCACTTATTTAAAACCAAACGGTGAAATGGGAGGCATAGAGCTTTCAATGGAGTGGGACAGGATCAAAATAGTACAACTTGTTGGAGTACGATTTCTGCTGGCTTTATCAGACGATGGAATTCTATATTCGCTAAGCATCAACAGCGCATACATGCAGGGGGAGGTATAAAAAATTCAAAAACCACCAATAAGCTTGGAATAGGAGACAGTACACCAACTTCATGTAACAAAGTATTAGGATTAGAAGGCAAACGGGTAGTTTCAGTCTCTGCAGGACAATATCATGCAGTATGCGAAACGGGTAATATTTTTGATTTTTATACTGACAGTAGATGATGGAGACGTCTACATGTGGGGCCTTAGTAGATTCTATCAATGCTCCACTGCCATCGACAAAAAGATTCCTACAATAGTACCACAGTTGTCATGTATCAAAGGTCGAAAAAAGTTTTCATTAGGAGGTTGGCATTCTCATCTACTAACAGGTACGTACATCACATAGTATCTCACAATAGACCATGGACTTTATGGATGGGTATAAGTATACTTCACATTAACACGTTAGGGACACAATGAAGATGGTCGTTGCGGAGTACCAACTCGTAATCATCTACTCTATCCTACACTGGTCGACTTCAAAGAACCATTTATCGATGTTTGTGCAGCGCTGTACCATACAGTCGCATTAACAACATCTGGCAGAGTAACCGTATGGGGAACAGATGCTTATAGTACAATTGGAAATGGAACAGGCGGAGTGTATTATCCTGTCTACGTTACATTTTTTTCGAACAAAATAGTTAAAAGAATATTCCTCAGATGCAACAGCGAGTATGGCTATTGATGATCATGGAAAAGTGTATGCGTGGGGATTAAATCAACGCGATATTTTTACAAGAGGTGGTGAGAAAATCGCCCCTGTGGAAGTGTTAGGCTTGAAAGGGAAAGAAATTGGGAACATCACGTTATGGAATGGAAAGTATTTTGTCATCTATGCGAACAAAGTTTGTTCTGTGTATCCTAAACTATCAAGTATAACAAGTTTCTATGATGTACAAGTCATTTGGTCATGAATAAACCAGGCCTAATTCATGATCGTTGATAAGGTTTGTGGCGTTGAAAGAAGTACTACAAGAAATTTGTCCAAGTGGATTGGATGCAGAAATCTGTTGCAATGGAAAGAATGTCGAAACTCCTGTGATGCAGTGAAAGCTCATGCAGTGAACTTATGCAACATCAGAAATCCAGATCAACAGCTAGCTTGCTTCAAGAAAGGTCTAAGACTTTGTTAGAAACCTAGTTCCAATCTTTTACCCGTCTGCGACTGTTCCGACAACTGACAATGAACGACGACACTACGCAACTAGTATGTGCGTATCTTGACGAATACGCAAACAGAGATTTTATGCTTGTTTCCAAAGCTTTCTTAAAGCATTTATCTAGTGACGCACGGTGGGAAAATAGATTCAGAAGAATACATCCATACGCCAGACAAATCACTTCTCAGTACCGCAATGCACTTATAATGCTTAACAAATATTTTAAAAAATATCCAGCAAACGACACTGTTGTTGTGCAACCTACTTTCGCAAGTTTCATTCCACATACTGACAATGTAGCAACTATCAGGCGAGAATCAAGTTGGAAAAAGCTCATTCTTACTGCTGTACGCTCAAAACATGCTTCCTACATGCTCCACAACAATTTCTGAAATGTGCAGTGACGAGATGCGATGCCAAAGAGTTATATTTGGAAAACCATGTTTAACTACAATTTATGAATATCAAAATGACAATGTAATACCACGGAAAAAATGTACTCACATTTTAGACTGACCAATATTTTATTGATTCTCACAGCGAATTCATATCTCGTGCAAATGGAGCGATCATAATGTACAATTATAAAAACTTGAACACATTGGATTACATACGAAAACGAGTAGAGACAATACGAAAAGAAACAAATCCAGATTTTCCAATTTTAATTGTAGCAGCACAATGCGATCAAAAAGAGGTTTGCTACAAGGGAAGAAAACTAGCAGGTGAGTTACGAGCGATGCATATCGAAATCAGCAGCTACACAAGATACAACATAGAAGAGGTCATACCACTGCTGTACTTGTACGTCCAACGAAATGGAGATTTTGATTATGGACAACTTGTGCAAGACATGAACACTGGGAAAATGCCAGAACTGAAACATGGAAAGAAGAAAAAGTGTATCATTGCTTGATAAATTATTTATAACGTGAAAAACAAGATAGTCAAGATGAACATGATACTCAGTGTGGCTCTAGCGCCACCTGCTCTTACGTCTGGTGCTATGGTTGACGTTTGTGTAGTAGCTACTCTAGTAGTAGAAGGTCTGGATGTTGTTGAAAGCAAACTTGGTTTGGTAGTGGTACTAGCCACACTTGAAGTTGTTGAACTCGTTGTGGGTAATATAGTCTCACTTGATGGAATAACTGTAGTAGATGGTGTTGTAGTAGAAGGTTGAGATGTTGATGGAACGCTTGTACTTGGCGCTACACTGGTCGTAGGTGCAATAGTTGAAGGTGCAGTGGTAGTTGGTGCTGTCGAGCTTGGTGCAGCTGTTATTATATCATCCAAGAGTAGATTGTATGCTTTTATACCTTGACCTATTGTAGTAGCATCAACATCTAACCCATCAGCAGCGTTGTACTTTTCATAGAACAACACTTTGTTTGCAACTATGAACGTACCCTTGACAAAGTCCTGAGGAACGTCAAACGTAGTACTCTCTTGCAAGTTGTATGCAGCGCCTGTAGCAAATGTAGCTACGTCAATAGCTATGATATGCCTTACGCCACATGAACCACCACTTCCACCTGAAGTACATCCGTACGATAAGTAGTATACTCGAGATGTGTCAAATGGGTCAAGCATTGGTTGCACGATATACATGGCTGCTTTAATCGAGCGAGCAGTCGGTGCTGAAAATGTCGCTTGACCTGTTTCAGTTGCTTTGTCTTGCGTAATGGTAAATTTAGATATCTTTACTGCATCGGCCGCTCCATAGGTAGGACAAATGAAACCTCCATCAACTAGGATTGGTACACCGGTGCAAGCTTTTGATAATGTGATATCATCTAACGCACTAGATGTTCGAACATTGTATCTCGAAATAGTGTTGCCCAACATGTAGTATAACACACCATCACGAAGTCCAAAAATATTGAATGCATCCAGTTGTGTTGATTTGACTACAGTCAAATCAACTGAATCTAATTGTATCAAACTATTTGTTGTTCCTAGTACGTGAATAAACAGGTCTCCATTATCGAAAAATGGTCCTTGAATACCTCCTATTGCCTGGTATGTTTTGTCGCCAATTCCAATAATTCCATTTGTGGACACATAATATAGTTTCGAATTATCTTCATTATATCTGAATCCTAAAGTCTCTGTTGGATTTTGTACCGGTACACGTCCTGTAACAGCAGCCGACTGTAAATTGTATTTGATTCCTTTTGTCACATCAAAAACTGATTCACCATCAGAGTAGAGCGATTGTGCAGCTGCCACTGCAAGCATACATGCTATGATAACGTGATGTTTCATGCTTAATAATTGGAACGTTCTGGTTGTTCTAAAAATATCTTTGATAGCTGGTTTGGGTCATTCTTTATCAGCATAAAATACTTCATAGCTGCTCGTTCCACGCTAGACAAACCAGCTCATCTGTCGTGTTATACTGTGTCAAGAATTTTAGTAAACCATTCTAGAAAAATGCTTTCACGTTTTGCTTTCTACGCTACTGTGGGTAGCGTGAGCTTACTCACCATGACCACAGCTGGTCATTACATGCGAACAACATCACAAGACCCAGTAAGACAAACACATTGCTTTTCACACAAAAAAGAATCGTTTTCCGCCACAAGGTTCATTACTCAACATTTATAAGCACAATATGCACTACGTTATGCAGCCAACACCATCTAATACAACAGTCGTTTTAATTGGAGATGTAGGTGAAACCAATGAAGTATTCGAAACTCTAGAGTCAAACTTGTCAAAAACAAACTCTAAACCAGTTGTACTACGATATGATCGATTTGGATACGGTTACAGTGATTCAACAAAAACACCACGACACGTTAACAACTTGACAACTGAGTTAGAGGCACTATTAGAACAATTAAAAGTTATTCACGAAGGCAAAAAAATAGTAGTCGTAGGACATGGTTTTGGATGCTTCATTGCACGCATGCTACGCGATAGATACCCAAATCATGTTAGTTCGACTGTCCTAGTTTCACCAGTTCACGAACGAATGTACACTGACGAGAAAGAGTGGTTTCGTGGACAAGTTATTGACAAACTATCAGGATACACATACACAGAAGCGTTAACACGACACGGTATCATGGAACCAATGCTCAAATGGGCACCCTCATACACAAACTTTGCGTTGCTATCTTCTGCATCTCCTATGAGTGCTGATCGTATCAAAACGCATTTATTAAAGAGTCAATATTATGGGACAATCTATAATGAGTTGGTACTTTCACCAATTAGCGCTAGACAAGTCGCAGATTCAAGAAGTAAGAGTGTGGCGACTTCACCAGTAACAATTGTCGAAGTTGATCATGAAAAAGACCCATTGTTAAATAGAGTTTATTATCAATTATTTTTTGAACCACTACCAAGTGGACACACGAAACAACAATTATTTTTAGATGATTTAATGAGATTGGGGCCTGATTCGAAGCTGGTACGTGTTAACGCTGATCATTATGAAGTGCTGTCAAGAAAAGAGTTGGCTAGTATCATACAAGAAATAGTAAATAAATAATTTTATTCATAATTTTTATGAAGCCCTCACTTCGATTACGCAGTTGAACTTTACAAATGAGTATCCTCAAGAATAATGCTTATCAAATCATTGCTTCGCTCTTTAACAATACGCTTTACTCTGACTGCAAGGTATTCTTCCAAAAGAGTGAGACTACAATTTGCCTACACAAGAACGTTGTCTGTTCCCAGAGTCCATTCTTTCAGACATTCTTTGCCACTGATGTAGAAGGTAAAAATAATACCTTGGAGATAGAAGAGTACGAGGATCAACAATTGATGACTGATTTAATCAAGTCAATGTACGTTGGAGAAATACCTATTAGAAATAATACCGACATCGTGCCTCTCATTCCGTTAGCAGAGAAGTATCTTCCGGACTGGGTACCTAAGCTCACAGAGTTTCTCGCTAACAATCTGAATGAAGAAAACGCACTGCAGTGCATGCAACTAAACCTAGATAACTACCCAAACATACGAAACTCGTTCAACAGTTACATCAAGATGCATGCCAATCGAATTATTGACCACAAATCGTTTTTGAATCTAGAACTGCAACAATTTCAACTAATTCTGACTTCACTGGTGAATAACAGCACGTACAGCTCTAAAGGCCCAGAAGCCGTCCAAGCATGGATTGAATATGATGTTGAAAATAGATCTTCCCATTGTTTCGCCTTAACTAAACTCATGAAAGAAGTCGCAGCTGTAACATTCGATCCAGAATATTGTGGCCGTCACGCTATTCTTTCTAGTGATAGAAGGCGTATCGAACAAGGAAGAACCTCAAAAGATCAAGGAGCTGGTGCTCTTTGTACAAAGTGCCATCGCTATTCCATACGCATCTTTTCTGGATGTAGCAGATTGTTCTTGGGATTCGCTCCGAAACAGCATTTTAACAAAGAAGGTAACAATGACGGTAAATGTGGTTATATGATGTCGCTACAAGATGGATTTTTGTACGCACAAGGAGGAATCTGGGCTAAACCCTATTTCACAAAATGTTACGAAAATGGGACAACCATTGCTGTGCAACTGGATAATAACACTATCAGTTTTGCAGTAAATGGAAAGAATTGTGGTATCGCGTTCAAAAACGTTACAGGAGAGCTGTTTCCAGCGTTTGATTTGCATGAAAGCCTTTGTTCATTTGAGTTGATATCATAGTACTTACAACTACAAGTGAGCATAGAAAATAAATAAAAGTCAACAATGTTAATGTACGAACTTAGCCAACGACATACAGCATCGCTTTGTTTGATCTGGTTAACCGGGAAATATATCCTAAGTTTTTCGGTGCCGCTCTTGCTACTAGTGTGAAAATGAACGCATTCCGTGTATTGTGCGTGCTGCTACTACTATCGTTTATTTATTGCGGTGCCATTATAAGTGTTGCAAACATTACAGACAAAGATTTTTCGATTGTCGCAATTAATCCAGCAGATGGCAAGCAAAAAGTTCTTAAAACAATTACGTATGAACTACCAAGTCACTCGCCAATCGAAGGCACCGCTCTATGCAACGATCGCATGTACATTCTACTTTTGAACGATCCAAAGAAGGTTATCACTTACGATTTGTATTCAAATGAACACAAAGTACTAGATTCCACCGACTACATTTTAGCGGCACAATTTTCACGCCCATTAGGACAATTATTTGGCGTAACACTTGATGATGCATTTGTACAACTAGATTGCCAAACACTCAAAACAACAAATGTACTAGTGAAAAAACTACCATCAGTAGTTGATCAAATGAAGAGTTCCACTTTAAATAACGACAATTTTGTTGTGGCCGCAACAGATACAACGCAAGCCGCACTACCATCCACATTCGTCAACATCAACTTCAAAACTGGAGCCATCCAAACCATCAACAATCCATGTGGTTACTTTGCCGACTTACAGTTCGACAATGTACGCAATGTGAACTATGGAATCTTGTCCTCTTTGGATCAAGTTAAGAACAGTACCGATAGACTCATGCGTGTAGATACCAATACCGGTAAATGTGAAGTCATTGCAGAACTCAGCAGTGTACTAAACATTACTAGTGGAAATGCAATTTATGGCTCAGTCGGCATTGATGTAGATGCTGGTGATTTAGGTTCCTACATGTTCTCTGTTTACGATATGGTACATCACGTAGTTAGTACCATCATCTTTGATATCAAACAAAGAGTCATCAAGAACAGATTCAACTTGTCTGGTGCCACGTTAGGCAATGCTCAATTCTTAAGAAAAAATTTATAAATTATTGGCTTTGTAAGTTGTGAACGACTTTGTATCGTTTGTTTGATGGTACGAATTCTTCGTCTCGTGAACGTTTTGTCCTATTTACATATTTACAGGGTGAATTTAGTTGCAATTCTTCAAATGCCGT
>JAESGV010000311.1_pt1 | contig 22134 bp, 20 predicted proteins | sample 9269781 | NCBI WGS metagenome assembly JAESGV01 (sample SAMN15741586, study PRJNA653496) | algae metagenome | isolation source: Tildeniella torsiva UHER 1998/13D and co-occurring heterotrophs from... | place: Slovakia: Slovak Paradise National Park, Hrabusice, Kosice Region | collected 2000-01-01
GTCACTAACGATAACTGTAAATAAGTCTTCCATGTCGCAACATAAAATCTCTGCTGCTAACAATGGATCTTTTCTGCTTCTTTTGGCCAATTTTTCTTCGTCGATATGCACTTCAACGTCTTCTCTATTCATTTCGTCATCCATATCATCGCTTTTGATATTTTTGTTGAGTTCCTCTGGATCAAACCGTACTTCGATGGTTATGTATTCCAACAACTTTGTCATATTTTCTGTCTTTTTCAAAAATTCTACTAGTTTAGCATTATGCGCTTTTGCTTCTTGCAAAACATCATCTTCGTCTAATAGCTCTTCTAACGTGCAGTCTTCACGATCTAGTAATGTCTCCACAGCGGAGCGCGATTGGAAGCCTAATCTAAAAAACATGCTAGAGTCCTTAACTAAATTCCACAACCCTTTAAATAATTTGTTTGGTGAAGCGTCTGTATTTGCTTCTTTTTCTTGGTAACTACCAACTGTGGGAGAAGGTTTTCGTTCTGGTTTCTTTGGTGGAAGAGGTGGTGGTGCTTTTACTGCTGTCGAAACTGGTTTATTTGATTCGTCTGCAGTTGATTTTGTTTCGTCGTCCTTTTGTGGTTCGACAACGGGATTCGTAGTGTCCGTCACTTTAATTTATCAAGGATAATGTACTACGTGGCGGCCAGCAAAGAAAAAATAAAAATAATTGTCTTAGGTCCTCTTCTTCGATTAAAAAGTTGACAATTCACTCGCCAACTTGGTATAATAATCTAGTACTGCACGATAAGGTAGTGCCTAGTAGCGATTCGAGGACAGATGAAAACGATGACAACAGACAACTCTGGGCTTAGTTGTAAACAGACAACAACAACACAACCGACTTTCATGTCGAGCCGCAAGGAAGATCCAGTCGCAAATGGTTCAATTTTTAAAGAGCGAAATCAACAAGCACTTCGAGCAATTACACCTCTTCCGCTAAATGGCAACATACATCGTGCATATACACCGTATGGATTCACCAGCAGTTCGCCAGCACCACAAGTAAATCTAAGCGAATATTTACGTGGTTCACCGGCACTGATGCACCCAGTATATCAGCCTTCACCAGAAAGCTTTCCGAGAGTCGGTGTTTCAAACTCGCATTCGTCGCCAGAAGGGCCTAGAGGCAATTTTGATGTTGGTATTGATATCGGTTTCGACGTTCGAAGTCGATTTTTAGACTATGCCCACCATGTTACGCCAACACCTGTACAAAATGTAAATAATCAAACACCAGAACCAAAAAAAAGAAAAATTACCTTTTGCAATTGGTACTTTAAATTTATACGCGAAACAGCAACAGAAATTAAGTTATTTGTCACTGGCAAAGCAGATGAACAAGATTATTGGGTGGATTCAGCGGAATTAGTTCGACGTATCGATGATGGGACTATAGAAAGTGCATCGGAAACAACGTACACTCTAACAAAGGATACATTCAACAATGACTTGTTCGCCAAAGAAAATGAAATAATATTATCAGAACACCCAAATCTAGCGGAGGTGTTCAATGGATGTGTGCCAGATGGTTGGCACGCGCACTTAGAATTTGAACCATTGCCAGAACCAACTGATGTTGAATGGCTTCAAGCGAATGAGGAACGCTTATACAGTTTGAAAGACATGGGTGTTGTGAAAACGATACTTGAAGAATTGCAGAAAATAGAGAACGAATTCAATCCAAAAGAACCCATCGTTTTTGTTGATATGGAATCACAAACAGAACCAGTTTCCAAAATGGTTGACCAAGAAGCACAAACAACGAACGAACATCGCGTTTTCGTACTACAGTCACAAGAATATGAAAAATCACCACTTAGGTCACAAGATATCGATACACATGTAACACCAAGTACACAGGATCCACTCGAGGATCACGTTACCATTAATACACAAGACAGACATGACTTCCAACCAGAAGAAGAAGATTTTTCAGACACTGGAGCTGCACCTGAAGAGGAGTCTAGAGTGTATGATCATGATTCATACGTAGAGACAGGAGGATATGCTGATGACGACGAGTACGACGAACACGTTCAAGATAGTCCAGATAGTGATCAACACGAGAAATCAGTTGAGAAACAAACACCACTAAGTCCCTATGATGATATGATATTGTGGAGTCCCAAAATCAAAACGGCATCAAAGCCACCAAAAGCACCTGTTTCTAGTAAGAAAAAAACACCACCTAGGAAACCAATTGTTTTTGAAGATTCTGATGAAGAAGTTTTAAGCGATAATGAATATAATGAAAGTGAACAGTCTCAAGATACAAGCGAGGTTAGTATCGATAATGACGATTTTAATGATGTGCTACTGTCTCAAGAACCGGCAGCACCAAAAACTCGTAGAGCAAAAAGGAAAAAAGCAGAAACGCCGACAAGGAAACAAGGAGTTAAGCGGAAAAGAAATACGGAAAGAGTGCAAGCTGAATCATTACATACGCTTTCTCAGCCAGATGAGTTTGGTGATTGTATAGTGGATGTTATCACACCACCTCGTTCCAAACGTGGTAGGCAACAAAACAAACCAGTCGCCTTTTGGGCGAATGAGAAAATCATAAACTATAAGGAGAGATCAGTGATCGTTGGAACACAAGATCATTTACTGTACGAAACGAGACCTGCTGAATACATGCGTTCAGGTCAAAAAGATTCAAATCGCAAGAAGTACACAGATGGGCCACGGGTTAAAAGAAAAACGTTAGAAGGGTTAACAGATGATGAGCTTGATGAAGATTATGTTCCGCCAACGCATAGTGAGGTTCCACGAAAAAATTCATAGGTAAATGCTTTATCTAAGAACCTGTATTGTGTCGCTGTCTTTTTCTGATTATGGCAAGCCAACTTGGTACTTTCAAACAAAAAACAACGTGTCACATGATTAGAACAATCGTGTTACTTCTTTTCATTGCGCTATTTGCTCTTTCCTCGCAGCAAAATGGTACGGATTCGTTATACACTAACCCTTTAGTCGATGCAGGAGCGAATGTACAAACATCCGCAAAAATCGAAACCACAATCACAAAAGACGATACACCAACTCCATCAAATTACGAAATACCAACTGTAGAACACGTGATTCGCGCGTACACCAATCACGCTGTCGATAAAAGTGATCTATTTATTCGCAACGTTCCTATTGAAACAGCAGCTGACGCAAAAGTGGTTGCAGACGCAATCGCAAGTACACCAACCCTAGAACGTTTTGTACTAACAAAAAATGGACAAGAAGAAAAAGGTCATGTTTTAAAAGATGAAGTCGTTGCAAAAATTGCATCAGGACTCGCCAAGTCACCAAAAATCCGCGTAGTAGGCTTCACAAAAAATTCATTCGCAAGTGAAAACGCATGTACATCTTTGGGATCACTGCTATCAAGACCAGAAAACACCATACAAAAGTTTTACTTGTATAAGAATGAATTCACAAACTCTGCCTGTTTGAAACAAATAGTTACACCATTCGTCGTTGATCACGTGGAACATCAAACAAACCATTTAAGAAAAATAGTCATTATTGATAACACACTAGACGCACAAGGTGTCGAATTAGTGACCAAGTGGATAGAATCACCAGCGTTGAACATTACAGAATTAATTTTAAGAAACGTTGGACTCGATCAAGCAGGTGCGATTACACTTGCACAATCTTTATCGTCACCAAGAAACAATTTGCGAAAATTGGATATTAGTGAAAATAAGAACATTGGACTGGATGGATTCCGCGCTATCGCAGCAAGCGTTGCAGCAAACGAAAAGCTAGAATTTTTGGAAATTGCAAATATTTCACTCACCAGCCAAGATGCATTCCATGCACTACACGACATGATTACAAAGAGCAAATCATTATACAGGGTTGATCTAAGCGAGAACAAGATTTCAGATGAAGCAGCGCAAATTCTAGTTTCCACTTTGAATGCCAACCCCACTCTTTCCAAATTGGACATTAGTGGCTCTAATTTGACTGCAGAAAGTGTAGTGTTGATCGCCGATGCTTTGGAGAAGAATAACACCAATTTGAGTCGATTGAATATTTACAGAATCGAAATTGCAGATGAAGGTATTCAAAAGAGAATAATTTCACTTGAAAAGGTTGTCAAGAGCGATTATTTTGAAACTCATAACGAGGAAGAAGAAGACGAAGATGATGAAGATGAAGCAGATGACGACGATGACGATGACGAAGATGACGACGATGATGATGACGATGACGATGACGACGATGATGAAGAAGACGAAGAAGAGGATACCACAACGGAAGAAGAATTACGCGCTCATGAGTTTTTGAAAAAGATAAGCAAACCACGTGATGAATTATAAACTCTTTACCGACCTTCCGATAACTGATCCCTGGTAATTCTTCTAAACTGTGCTGGTGCTTCATCACTTGTCATAGTACCTCTTCTCGTTCTTCCAAATGATCGTTTAGAGTGTGCATCAATATCAGTGTTACCTAAACTCTGATCATCAGCAAAATTACTTGTTCCACCCATATTATGTAGTAATCGAGTATCAACTTCCTCCATTTGGTAAGCTTCACCTCCAGTTTTCTTATCTAGACCTTCTATTTCATCTTCTGCAGAAACGCGCAAACCAACTAATTTATCAATGATAAAGAACATGATAACTGATGTACTCATCGTCCATAGAACACACATGACGCATCCTAAAAGTGATGTTCCTAAAATTTCCCAACCACCTCCTAAAAAGAGTCCGTATGGAATATTATCAGCACTATTGCCATACAATAATGCAATGTTTTCTTTTCGTGCGAATAATCCGTTGCATATGACTCCCCATATTCCACATGCTGCGTGAATAGGTGATGCGTTCAATGGATCATCGACTTTGAGCCAAAGTAAAAAGTTACCTGCGTATACCATGATCAACGCAGAAATAGCTGCAATGATAGGTGCTGACCATGGAGGAACAAACGCACATACTGGAGTAATGGCGACACATCCTGCAAATACACCGTTGAGTGACTCTGTAAGATCATATTGACCTGTCCTGACGCATGCTAACATCATGGATGTCATTGCTCCGCAAGCAGCTGCAATTGTGGTGTTCACGGCAGCATATGTTGAAATCAAACTTTGATTATCCGATAGTTTGAGTGTGGAACCACAATTGAAACCGTACCAACCAAACCACAGAATAAATCCTCCTAACATACTCAATGTTTTGTTGTGTCCACCAATAGGTACGACTTTTCCTCCTTGGAATCTTCCTATGCGTGGTCCAACCACTATATTGTGAGGATATGTAACAAAAACATACTCGCTGCTCCTACGAAACCACAAACTCCACCTACTGTATGTACAACTGCTCCACCTGCAAAATCAACAGTTCCAAACGTTCCTACTCTGAACAAATCAGTATTAAATCCGCTAAGCCATCCTGCAGGACTCCAAATCCAATGCGCATATACTGGGTAGATGACAGCAGAGAAACTTGTTGGTTAGTTTGGTTGTCAGGAGCTTACACAAAGTTGAAAAAGAATGTTGCGGACAAATTAGTTCTTTCTGCAACTGAACCACCTGCTATCATCGCTGCTGCGACACAAAAACACCATTGGAAGAACCAATTATGATAATCATCGTCTGAGTCGAGTAAAAAGAAGCCACCGTTTCCTACAAATCCGTTTCGAGATACGTTAGAGCGATTTCCAAATGCGATACCCCATCCAACAACGAACCAACCCATAGTACAAAAAGAAGTGTTCATCAAGTTCTGTTTGGTTAGGTAATACGCTAAATTACATACTTTTAGCAGAATATTGGAAACATTCTTGGACCGTACGCTACCAGCTTCTACAAATGCGAATCCAGCTTGCATAAAAAAGATGACAAAAGCGCACAACATAACAAAACCTTTGTCCATGTCGCGTTTTACACTCTTCACATCGCTCTGTAGCGCTGCGATTGGGTCTGCTGTCGTAACATTTGTTGTATTTTGCGTATGTACAAACCCACAAAGCACTGTGAGTGCCACTAGAGAAATCCACAACCTCATTGGATTTTGAGATGACCTGTCAACAATCAGAAACCCGCGATTAAAATTCGTTATTTTTTATGAATACCAAGCAGTAATAGCTACTCTGTCTTTGTGAGTTGCCATCACCTGATGGTCTACAGCACCACTTAAAAATACAACTAAACGACCTCCTATTGGATCAATATCTTTGTTTTGTCCTCCATCTGATTTTCTCTCCCAGATTCTTAGTTGCCCACCATCTCCTTGTCTCCAAGCATGGTTTACATAACATATTGTTGTCAAGCGACGTTGCGCCTCACCTTCTTCATTACTTCCATCATCTGGAAATGCATCTCTGTGCTTTTCGTAGTAACCTGGTGTTGACTCACAGCCTTTGTAGTATGCAAGTTGATACTCTGCTTGTTTCCAGTGCTTTCGAAGATTGATAATTTTTGACAAATCAGATCCTAAGCGAACAAATAGCGAGGTCATGATTTCTTGTAGTGCTCCTGTCTCCTCATGATGTAGCCACGTTGTTAGATCTGTTCTGGCTTTGTTATCTCTGAATGGATCATCTTCTGCAGATTTTGAAGAACCTGCAGCGTGTAGCTTGTTAGATGAGACCATATTCATTGTTTGTTCAGTTGCTTGTTGCTGTGTAGTTTCAGGTATAACATTTTCGAGTATTAAATAGCCATGTGTTTTGAGTTGTTGTACATTTTCTGGTGTTAATATTTCTAATCCTAAGCTTTTCAATTCTACGGTTTTAAATAGTCTAGCGCATGTGACAAATGGGTCTTCTTGTTGGTCCAACATTTTTAACATTTCTTCTTCTGAAATTTCGACCTCTTCCTCTTCTTCCTCTTGTTCCAAATATTTATCGTACTCTTCGTCGCTAAAATCGGGTTCATCGTCGTTAAAGTTGGACACAGCCGACTGCATCCTCTTACTAAGCTGTTCTTCCATGTTAAAAAGTTGTTTGAGGATTTGTAAAGCAAAGCCAACTTGACAGAAAAAAACATCAAAATTCAATGTCACGGTTTCTGTACGCGATCGGGTCCAATTTACTGACCCTGGCCGTGAAAACAACAGTTTCGACTATTGCCTTTGCTGCACTAGCATTAATCATTTTCCAACATTTTCCTGCACCAGGTGGACTAGAAGTATCAAATCCTGGCAAACAATTAACTCCACTACCATCATATGCACGATATGTACCAGTACAAACCGATAGAGACGTAACATTAAATGTCCTCGAAGCGAAGAACCCTAATGCCAAACAACCACAACCCTTACTCCTATTCCTACACGTACGAAGCGATCTTTTAAAATATTAATTTTATTCAGGGTTTCCCAGAAACTGCACTCTTAACATGGCACCACCAAATCGCATTCTTTGCGGAAAAAGGATACCACGTCATTGCACCAGATCAACGTGGATTCAATGATTCGTCCAAACCAGCAGATCCAATAAGAAGAAAATATACACCTGGAAAAACAGTTGGTGACGCAGCAGCAGTTTTGAAACACTTTTTGAAAGAAGGACAAAAGGCATACGTTGTCGGACACGACTACGGAGCTTCAGTCGCATGGAATATTGGTTCGAATTATCCAGATCTAGTTGAAAAACTTGTCATCATGAATGCACCACATCCATTGGCAACAAACGATTTACATAAGACTTTTTTCAACGATTTCCAAGTAAGTACTTTTTTGTCGACGTGCTAATTATCATAGTTGCTACGATCGTGGTACATTTTCTATTTCCAATTACCAATGTTACCAGAAGCTCGTTTCCGCCTAGATAACTCGACTTGGTTCTTAAACTGGGGAGGTTTCTTCGATCTCGCAAAACATGGTTATATTGGACAAGTAGTGATTGACGCACTTCGCGAAAACTTTAACAAACCAGGTGCTGCTACAGCTATGATTGGTTGGTACAGAGGAACAATGCGTGATGCACTCATTCCACAAGCGTTAAAGAAGGTTAACACGAAACTACCATCAAAAGTTCCAACTTTGGTATTGTGGGGCAAGAAAGATACTTTCTTACATTACACACTTGCTGAACGTAGTTTCGAACGTGGTGTTGATGAAAGTGTCAAATCGAAATCAAAATTAACATACATTGAGGATGCTAACCATTGGGCTACCCATCAACGACCAGATGCAGTTAATAAGAACATTTTGGCATTTATTCAAGAAGGTGCATCTTTTAAGCCACAAGTGGACGCTACTATTAATACAGTAACTGTTGAACCAGTTGTTGATGTTACGCCCAAGCAAGTACCACAAGCAGACGCGAAACAAAAGGAAGCAGAAGCAGCGGCGAAAAAACAACAAGAAGAGAAGGTAGCAGCAGAGAAGAAGGCAGCAGAACAAAAGAAGGTAGCAGAGGAAGCTGAAAAGAAAAAGCAAGCAGAAGCAAAAGCTTCAAGTGAAAAGAAAGCTGCTGAAGAGGCTAAAACCAAAGAAGAAGCGAAAAAGCAAGAAGCCATTCAAAAGATAAAAGAAGAGAAACAAAAAGCAGAAGAAGAACAAAAGCGCAAGGAAGAAGCAAAGAAAAAAGCCGAAGAGGAGCAAAAGAAGAAAGATGCAGAAGCTAAACTAAAGGCAGAAGAAGCAAAGAAAGCTGAAGAGGCAAAAAAAAAAGCAGAGGAAGAGCAAAAGAAGAAAGAAGCTGAAGAAAAGAAGAAAGCAGAAGAAGCAAAGAAGAAAGCTGAAGAAGAACAAAAGAAGAAAGAAGAGGAGGCCAAAAAGAAAGCCGAAGAAGAGGTAAAGAGAAAAGAAGCCGAAGCAGCAAAGATCTCTAAAGAAAGAGCGTACGAAGCAAAGAACCAAGAAGCACTCGTAAATCACCAAGCCGAAGAAGAAAATGATCAAAAGGTTCGTGACAAGAAAGCACTTAATGAAGCGTTAAACGCAGAAGTGAAAGAAACAAAACTTGTTCCTGACGAAAAATTTGAAAAAACTTTGGCCAATGAAGCTCAGCATCAAAGTGCACAAGCAGAACACACCAAAGACGAAGAGAAAATGCAAGCCGAGCGTGACAGACAAGTTTTACAAGAAATGTTGAAGCAACAATAATGTTATTTTAATCTATTATCTCTTTTGGTGGTACCCTCAATGTATTTCATCCTTGGTACTTGCAAACACTCCAATTTGCCACGCATTAGGTCTTCGTACAAAGCATTCATAAACAAAGAAGCGTTCTTGTAAAAGTTAACAATGAATCCAACACTCCCACCCCAACAGCAACGGCCACCAAATCAACACCGACCTCAACAACAGCAGGGTCCTCCTAAGCTTCAACTGGCAAAAATTGGAGATATGAAGCCTAATATGAATGATGTAAATGTTATATGCATAGTTTTGGAACGAAAAGAATCTGCGAAAACGAAAGAACACACGATTCATACATTTTTAGTAGCAGACGAAACTGCAGCAATGAATTTAACGTTGTGGGGAGAAAAGGCAGAGGGCCTAATACCTGGCGACATTATTCGTATAACTGGAGGGTATGTTCTAGGATAGCATCACGATTTAACTCGAAATAGTCGCTGTAGCATCTGGAAAAATTATTTAAGCTTGTACACAGGCAAAAAAGGTGGAATAGAGCGAGTAGGAGAGTATGTACTAATTCATGTTCACACTAACTTGATAGCTTTAACTTGGCCTTTAATGAAGCCAAGAATATGAGCGTTGTAGAGTATTTTGAAGATCCAGCAGGTTCTAAAAACTTCGTGGCTAGACCCAGACAAGCACAGTCGCAACATGTTGCGTGATTTAACTCATCACACTAAACACAACCATAGAGGAGTAAAAAAAGAAAGATAGTTCAGATTCCAAATTGCATATAGTGAAATTCCAAACACATTGTATCGAACGCTTAGAGTACATTACTAGTAAGGTCATGTACTTGTTCAGAAAAGTCAAGTGTGAGACAAAATGAAGTGACTGTGGAGTTCGCACCCAAAAGCGACAGGTTGTCAAAGTCATTCAACAAACATTTCACGCAACATGAAGCAAGTTCTTCTCGCACTTCTAGCATGCATTGCTTGTTTTTCGTATTGTCAAAGCCCTGGCTATGTTAATTATTTTGCAGGCGGAGGGGCTTCTCTCTGTACGACAAACTCTCCTGCCAACACATGTAACATGGCTAACTCGTTTACATACGCTGGTGGCATGGCCCTAGATGAGACAAACAACAAGCTTTTCCTTGGTGTTAGAAATAATGTTATGATGAATGTCGATGTTGCCACATACAACGCTTCATCCTTTACCGCGGGCATGACCACAGGAGGAGGTATGCGTGCAGTAGCCTACGACAACGTTCGTAAGTGTGTGTACTACTCTGACCCTGGTGTATCAAAGAAGGTTTTCCAGTACGACTACACAACAGGCAACGAGACTCTTGTAGTGAATACAGGAGCAGGAACTGTTCCTGGAGCGCTCGCCATAGATACAACTAGAAACATACTCTATGTTGGAGACAGTCTCAAATACATTATCCGTGCTATTGACATGTACAACACAACAAACATCACAATACTTGGTGGTATTGCAGGTAACGCTACTATGACAGGCGACGGAGGACATATCTCCCAAGCCACCGTTGGCAAAGTTGCTGGTTTGACAATTGATAAAGTGAACAATCTAATGTATATCCAAGCAGGACCTTTTATCAGAGTAGTTGATCTTGCTACTGGTATTATCAACGCGTTTGCAGGAAATGGTTCTACAGGATACGGAGGCGATGGAGGGTTGGCTGTCAACGCAATGTTTGACTTTTCCGATAGTCCTGGCAACTTGATAACAGTAGATAACAATCACAATAGAGTGTACATTGCTCAGTATTGTAAGTACTTTGTACTGTTGCTAACGATATAGATGGTAGTACAATTAGAATGGTAGACAGAAACACAGGCATTGTTAGTACTGTTGTTGGTGATGGTACTCCAGGTTACAATGAAAATCTACCAGCATCACAAACACGAGTACAAAATTTGTTGAACATTGCGTACGACAATATAAGAGACGTTATGTACATTTATACAACAAAAATTCGTGTGATGAACATGACGTATGCTGTGCCAACTACTACAGTCACACCTACTCCTACACCTGCACCAACAACAACTCAAACTCCTACTACCACTGTTGCACCAACCACCACGCAAGTGCCAACTACAACCATTGCAGCAACAACAACACTTGCTCCCACTACTACACTAGCGCCTACAACTACGACAGCACCTACTAATACAGCAACACCTGTACCTTCGACAGCTGAGCCAGCTGACCCAACAACGACACAGTTATTAACTACCACTGTTGCTCCTACAACAGCCACTCCCACCACTGCTACACCTACGACCACGAATGCTGTTACCACAACATCAGCACCAACAACTACAGTTGCACCAACAACAACTGCAACACCTACAACTACGACTGTTGTTACTACAACATCAGCGCCAACATATACAGTTGCGCCTACAACGAGTACACTAGCACCCACTACAACTTTATCACCAACGTCTGCTCCCACTACTCTCGCTCCAACAACAGCACCTACCACTACATCGCCAACTACAAAAGAACCAACACCTGCACCCACTTCGCCACCTCAAACAACTAATGCACCTGGTTCCACACCAGCACCAACACAAACAATCTCATACGACGTTGGTGGAACTGGTACAAAAGAAGTAGTCGGAGATATCACTCAAGTGCCAGCTCCAACAGTAAATGGATCTGTGGTACTGTTCTCTAACGCGAACGTAACAGTAACCATGCCTACAAAATTTACAAATGCAACTGTAATCTCATCAGATGCTATCATCAACAGTGCATCGATTTCATTCTCTATATTACATCTATCAGCACCAGCAGACATTGCAGTCATCTTTAAAGATTTGGAAGGAAACTATGGTGGTAACGCTACACAACGTTTCACAAGTGGAGGTCAATCTAAAATAGATATCACGCAATTGTACAAGGATCTACTAGCAGAGTATAAGAAATCATTCACACTGGTTCGCGCAATTCGTGGAAATATTCTCAAAGTTAATGTGGGAATAGTTACACCTGATGTAGCTGTTGAAATTGATCCTGTTAGTATTAAATCTACTACAGTGTACAGCATCGTTCAACAACAAGTTACTACAACTGTTGTTCCAACAACTACAAAAGGATCGTTGAGTGGTACCTCTACAAACGTTTTATCGTTGTTCGTAGTTGTACTTGCATTAATACTATTATAAACAATCTTTATTTATCTGTAGTAAATCTGTAGACTGTTGTCGATTTGAAGTGATCATGAGCTTTGAGTACAGTAGTTGGGAAAGAAGGTTGATTTGGTGAATCAGGGTAATGTTGCGTTTCCAAAGTCAACGCGTAATGTTTCACGTACTTAATACCATACTTTCCAATGACATTTCCATTCAAAAAGTTACCAGAATAGAATTGTATTCCTGGTTGATCAGTTAAAACAATCATCACACGACCAGTAGTGGTTTCTACGAGATTTGCAACTTCTTTAAGCGTAGGTGCATCATCAAGTACAAAATTGTGATCGTAACCACCACTGAGTTGTTTGATACGACTACCAACTGTTCGTGCACTCATAAAGTCAAATGGTGTTCCTTGGACATCTTTCAACTCTCCAGTTGGAATTAACGTACTATCTACAGGAGTGTACTTTTTCGCGTTGATTGTTAGTTTGTGGTCGAGGATATTTGGTACTTTTCCAGCCCCCAAATTGAAATAACCATGATGCGTAAAGTTGATAATTGTATCTTGATCAGTTGTAGCTGCATACTTCATAGTCAACTCGTTGTTATTGTTTAAAAGTATAGTTATGGACACGTTCAAGTTGCCAGGGTAACCTTCTTCACCATCAGGACTGAAGTAAGTGAACTCCACTCCTGCGTGGTCGTTATTTGTGATGACGTTGGCGACTGTCCATACTCGTTGGTTGAATCCGATGAATCCACCATGTAACGAGTTTGGTGGATCATTTATGGGTAGGTGGTATGTTTTGTTGTTGAGTGTGAATGTGCCCTTGGCAATACGATTTGCGAATCTTCCTATTTGTGATCCATAGAAACCAGGATGTTTTTCATATTCTTTTAAAGTGTCGAATCCAAGAACAACGTCACCAGACTCTCCATTTCTATCTTTCGCGAGAACAGTGGTGATGATACAACCGTAGTTTGTTACTTTGATCATAGAATTGTTGTTTGCATTCGTTACAGTGTACAACCGTACATGCGTTCCGTTGTGAACTCCAAATGGTATGCTTGTAACAGAGGGTTGTGTACAACCGGCAACTCCAACGATGAGCAACAACGTGATGACTTGACAGTGCATCTTTTATGTCAAAATTACAAGAACCGAGCTCGCTTTTATCTGTCCAGTCGGATATCGTCGGGCAGCATCGCTTCATGTCGGGTCTGATTATTTTATGATATATTCCAACTGTTACCCAAAAATATGGAAAAGATTTGGAAGTCCAGAAATGAACTGATTCAATCCGTAAACGATTTGAAAACTATGCAGAAACAATTTGGAAACGAATCGGAAATTATACGTTCTGACGTAGAAACGAGCTTAATCATTTCTTGATTGTTTCCAAATCATTTCCATATCTTTTCTGAACCTTTTCTCTGTTATCAGAATGCTTCTAAATCGTTCTAGATTGTTTCCAAGTCGTTTCCAAATTTCTGTTTCTCTTTCATACTCGGTTCTTGTAAAATAATATGGACAAACAAACATTCCTATCCAAGACTCACAGGCTCGTAGACGAAGCCTATTTACTGAAACATTTCAAAATATACCCTATACACCACCGCGAAAACGAAGCCCCACTCGAATACTCAATATCCAAACCAGATGATCGATTCATAGAAAATGGTCTCGTACTGCCGCGTGTCTTCATTTTAGAGTATTTTGGGATCTGTTCCCAATTGATAAACATCTTCAGCGAAGAGCAATTCACACAACAACCTATTTCTGTACACGGAATTCATGGTGTTTCACAAGATGATTCCTCACATGCCATATCGTACACTACAAACCCGTCAGAAGATATTCGACATTTAATAGAAAAGTTAAAAGAACAAGATGATACCAAGTTTCGATTTGTTTTACTTGTACAAACATTCGGACAAATAGCGATACCAACATACAATAGACAAAGTGTATTTATTCGCCCAGACAAGTCGTTATTCGAAGCGATACAAGCATCCAACACATACGCCAACGTTTTCATAAAATCAAAATTGTAGTATCGTTGTTAACTAAATCGTTAGAATGAACGAAAAAGTACGTACCTAATAGTACACGATTTTTGATAGAGAGGTTTTCCTTGAGCTATTTTGAGGAATAATGGTTTCAAATCATGTTGAACGCCAAGTCCTAGTACACAGTTCATTAAACAATCCTGTTATCGTTCCATAGCCATTGTAGTAGCGATCTATTTTGTACTTGGTAACAAAAGTTTGTACATCTTGTTCTGAGACTAATTCGATTGGCGCTTCTGTAGTTGGATCTTCATTAGCCAGCAGTACGATTGGTATTGTTCCAATTCGACAATTTCTAACTTGATATATCTGATTTATGTATGTTTCCAAGACATCGAATGATTGTTTGTCTGTTTTTTTGAATACTAGCAAGTAAGAGTGTGATTTTTGGATCCACAATTCTGCCAGATCAACATTTCCGACCATTGTGTACTTCAGTAAATCGTACACATCTACCATCGTCAACTTACCGTTTACTTTTACTTGTTTTCGATATGAATCTGCTCTTTTAATGTTAAATGATGTGAAGCTAACATACTCGTTTGGGTTGTCATCGTAGAGATAATTGATTGCTAAAAACGAATCCATAAGATCTTTTACCCCAACACCTGGCATTCCTATTACTATTATACTCACGCCAGTTCCTATGCGTTCAACTAAATCATACTTATTGCCTAATTTTGAACAGTACAGCTGCATTTGCATGTACACATGTCTGTAGTTGCATGTTATTATGTCTGTTGATGTGGGATATTTGCGTAACCATAACGTTTTCCATAACTTGTCTGCACTTGCCACGTTGTATAGCGTGGTATTAACTAGTTCCAATTTGACTAAAGTGATTTCGTTAATGCCCAAGTACTGTAGTACAAGTTCCCAAACATCATGCGACAAGGAAAGCGTTGTGTGCTCGTCAGGTTTCATGATTACAAGCAAAGAAAACAATTTGGTCTAACCAAATCTTAGGGCAGTTCGGGGGCAATTCAGTTAGAGCTCAAGCTTCAAGTGAATTGGTAATAATGTTGCATTAATTCGTTTCAATAATCAGCGTTTTTAGCTGTTTAGCATGGTGCGTTGTACTTCTTGTTAAGCCTTATATTGCTTTAAAATAAGAGAAGTAACTTCGGGCATTACATTCCGCCAAAACAGTTTTGGCGGGACACACGAACGTTAGTTTTGTAATTTAGAAACAAAGCAAAACAACCACCCATGAGGACCTCTGGTTTCGGTAAGGCGCCCAAAAGTCTCAACACGAAGCCTACAAAGAGGCCGCGTCTAGAAACAAACAAAGAAAACGATTCTTTTGTTGATGAAGTTCAGACGATCCACTTGAAACAATTCACTATTTCCAGACCGCGTTTAAATTTCGGTCGCGTAATGTTGGGCGATGAGCGTGTGGTAGAGCTCACTATCGATAATCCAACAGTTAAAATACAAGAAATAGGAGTAGAACGTTTGCCGACACAAGACGGATTTACATCAAAAGATATTTCGTATCGCGTGCCACCACTTACATCCGATTTTAAAATTCCAATCACTTGGAGACCAACACGACATGACAAGATGGCAACGTCCATGGTTCTCACGTGGGACAAGATGAAGTATACTATTCCAATGACTGGCGAGTGTCCGCTCGGTGAAACATCAATTTTGAACAATAGTATCTCTGGTTCTAACAGAATGCGAGCTCAACAAACGGATACCAATGTAGTTGTCAAGCAACCACTACCATCCCTTCCAGAAACACCAATTACAAACAAGTTTGATGCTTCAAGCTTCAAGACGCCAACCGTAAGTTTGTTTTTACTCATTTTCTAACCGAATAGTCCAAGAAGCCACACATAACAGCAAAATTGTCGACTATTGCGAAACCAACTAAAATGGTGGAAAAGAGGACATTAGTCGCAGAAACACCACGCAACTCACGCGCAAACTTGTCCAAATCTTCAATTCAAAATAGTCTTATTAATGCAGTGGAAGCAGAAGAGTTGGCAAAAGAACGACTAGAAAAGCAAGAACAATTAAAACTCGAACAAATCGCAAAAAGACAAGCACAAATTGCAGAAAGAAAAAGAATCAAGGATGCAGTCATTAAGAAACGAAAAGATTTTGAAGCAGCATTAGAACCACTCAAACGCGAGTTTTTGGTTTCAGAAGTTGCTCACTTGTCAAGTACTAGAAAAGTATTGCGACCCAATCAAGTTGTTCCTCCACAATCGATCAATTCAGGCTACTCTGATGATAGAATTGCGTACTTGTTGCACTGGGTCCAACTCGTTTGTGCGTTGTACGACGAAGATAATTTGATTGAAACGTTAGGTCAAGCAGCGTTACCAAAGGTTGACTGTTTTGGCTCACCTACATTTAGAAAAGAACCAGAACTCGTGTATCAACTTGTTACCAACCAGTACAGAAGTCCAAAACCTCTACCACTCGTTGTCTTGTTTGCTGCAAGATTAGAAGAACGAAGACAGAAAGAAGAAGCAGAAGCACGTATGGGTTTACACTGCATCAACTACAACGATCGTTCATCAGCGTTTGTTGTTACATTATCACCAGTCAAGGAAACGACTGAAACTCATATCGAATTTGATGAACAAGAGATTATCAAATCTTTATCTACTCTTTTCTTGAAACTGTACGAGATTCGCCAAAAGTATGCTGCCAAGGACCTTATCATTAAACTTCAGAATAGGATACGAGGAGTGCTCATTCGAAAGGACTTTATGAACAAGAGAGAAGCTTCCATCACGTTACAAGCTTTGCTTCGTGGACATGCTCAACGTAAGAAAGCAGTTGATGCTCAATCAAAGATCACTGCATGCCAAGCCTTGATTCGTGGATACATGCAAAGATGTGAGTACGAGTTGGATGTACAAGATATAATCAAGTGTCAAGCACTAGTTCGTACTCGATTGGCTGTTACAGACTACGAGTACACTCGCTTCCGTATCATCAAAGCACAAGCCTTTGTTAGACGCTTTATAGCAATGCAACAACACAAGCATGACATTGCTTGTGTTATCAACTGCCAATCACTTGTACGTAGATACTTGGCGAGCAAGGTATTTGAACAACTACAAATTCAAGATCAAAAGAAGAGAACATTGGCTGCGATCATCAAATGCCAAAGTCATGTTCGACGATTCCTCGCTCAGAAAGAGTTGGCAGCTCTACAAGAGGAGAAACACGTACTGCGATGCGTAGTTAAGCTGCAATCTGTATTCCGTATGGCACTGGCGAAGAATGAGCTACGCGAGCTTCAATACGAGCAACACGTCTTGAACTGCGTCGTCAAGTTGCAATCAGTATTCCGTATGGGTCTTGCCAAGCTAGAGTTGGAGGGTCTTCGAGAAGAGAAGCTAGAGTTGCAAAGTGCAATCAAGATACAATCTATTTTCCGCATGGCTCTTGCTAGAAACAAACTATTAGCTTTGCAATACAACCAACACAAACTTGCTTGTGCAGTCAAGATACAATCAATTTTCCGTATGGCTCTGGCCAAACGTGAGTTACGGTATCTACAAGAAGAGAAGCGTACACTAGATGGCATTGTCAAGCTGCAATCAGTGTTCCGTATGGCACTAGCAAGAAAAGAACTACAAGCTCGCCAGTACAAGAAACGATTATTGAACAGTATCGTCAAGATTCAATCAGTGTTTCGTATGGGCCTCGCCAAGTTAGAATTGGAGGGCCTACGTGAAGAGAAGCTAGAGTTACATAGTGCTATCAAGATACAATCTATTTTCCGTATGGCACTCGCTCAACGTCAAGCAGCTGCTCGCAGAGAAACTCTAAACAACATTATCAAATGCCAATCCCTGGTTCGATCATGGTTAGCAAGACGTGAGCTCAAACGACTCCAATGGATGCAGCAGAAGCGCGACAGAGCTATTCTCATTCGTAAGATCACTACCATACAAGCTATCGTTCGTGGCTATCAATCAAGATGCTACGATGACGATGAGAAGTACTTTATCACCAAATGTCAAAGTGTTGTACGTATGGCCTCTGCTAGACAAGAGTTCCTCGCTACACGATCAAAAGTTGTATCACTACAAGCGCTTATTCGTGGACACTTGCAACGATGTGATCACGAGTACGATGTGTTCATGGTAACAAAGTGTCAAGCAACTGTTCGTGCAGTAATTGCTAGACAAAACTATTTGGAAGATTACGATCGCGTAGTCAAATGTCAAGCAAATGTTCGTCGTTTCCTAGCCATGAAAGAGTGCGCTAGACAAGCCCAACAAATCGTAAAATGTCAAGCACTCGTAAGAGGATACTTGGCTCGCTTGTACGTAGACTATGATCTTTTCCGTATTACAAAATGTCAAGCGATCGCTCGCATGCTCATGGATAGATCAAACTATCAATACGAACGAAGTTTGATTATTTCTATGCAAGCAAGAGCTCGTGGAAACATTCAAAGAGAAATTTATCGAGACACAGTCGATAAGATCATTCTTGCTCAAAGTTGTGTTCGTAGATTCTTAACACAAACTAGTTATAACAAGAAACCAAATGCACGCATGCAACAAGCATCAGCTGTATCAATACAACGTGTATTTAGAGGATATCTAGTGAGAAAGAGAAACATTGCTCAAGTTACAAAGATACGAGAACGTATTGCGTCGTTGGCGACGACAGTTGAGGAGAGACAACAACTAGCATACAGAGTAAGTTTCTTGTTTCGTATAACTAACAAATTAGACACGTAAAGCGCTGGAGATCTTATTGACTAGCAAGAAGATGACACTCATCATGAACGCATGTGCAAATTTGGCTGTTACTACTCGTTTCTCGAGCAAGTGCTGCGAGAACATGGTTCAGCAACAAGCAGTACCTATTCTATTTTCTGTGATCCGCGGCTGCAATCGTTCCAAACCACACATGCAGTTACTACAACATTCACTAGATATTCTATTACATTTAGCAAGGACACGATACACGTCACATGCTGTATTCTCTGCTGATTGTTTAGACCTTCTAGTAGAACAATTACAAATGTACAGAGATCAAGAAGATATCTTTATGAGAGCAATGGCATTGATGAACTTGATGGCAAAACACCACAGGAACATTCTCAAGACAGAATTAGGAAAGAGTGGAGGTGCATTGTTTAAACGTATGAAAGGTATTGCAACTGTTATGGAGAGAAAATATCAAATAGAAAAGAAGTACTTGCAATCCTGCAATTTGATGAACGCGAGTAAGATTAATTCATCAAGAATGGATACAAGTCGTATGAATGTTAGTACAACGCAATCAGCTCGTATCGCCAACAGTAACTCTGTTGTACTGTGTTACGAAAGTATTGCTAGATTCTTGATAGATATTAGTAAAAATTAAGAATGTTAATGTCTTTTACTGTTGCGATTTGAAACATCTTAACCTTGGAACACAAACATAAGGTCACTACTTACTCCGTCTCTCTCGATAGTTATTGCATTGCTATCTGACCATTTCTTCTTCAAATACAATAGGTACTGTGAGCGAGTCTTTGTACATCTCTGCAAACTTTTTGTGTGTTGGTTTGACAACAGATTCGTATTCCTCAATACCTTCTCCCCACTCATTTAAGCAGTTAGATGATATGAATATCAATTTGTGCCAGTATTTTTCAATATTTTCAAGTGCAACTTCAAGCGCGTCTAGTGCAATAGGGCAGCCCAATACGCTTACGTAGGCCACCGATTTGCTTTCCAAAAAGAGTTCGCGAATTTTTTCCCATGAAGCAGCAGATATATGGTTCCAATTCAGGTTTAAAGTGTATATAGTGTGGGACTTAATAGCAGCACTGACCGCTAAAAATGCAGCTGTTGTGTTTTTGTCGGTAACATTGGCGTGGCGCAAGTCCAAAACCGTTGGTATGGTCCCAAGCTTGATCATATGATGGATTACTGGTTGACAGGTACAAATAACCAGGAAATAACCTATCAGTTGTAAAACTGTCAAGGAATCGAAATCGCTAATTGTTATTTATTTTCTTGTACGCTAAAATGAGATCTTTTTCTGGTAAGGCTCTCATCTCTTGCCAGGATCTTTCTTCCAACTTCCAGTAAATTTCCTCTATCAACTGATAAGCTTTAGAGTGGTGGTGTTACTCTCCTTTCATCTTCGACACTCCCAAAACCGTTTGCATCTATGATGTTGTGTAGCATGTATGTATTGAAAGCACTATTAAATATCATGCAAAGTGAACAATAGTGGTTTTCTGCACACTTCATGGGCCAAAACACTAAAGCGGCTTTGTAACACTCGGTGCATGCAAAAAAAGCAAAATCTGGAGTGTGCTTCACTATGGTTCGGAGATCTATTGTTTCCACTGTACCATCGGCTAAGCAAACGCTTGCAATTAAGTAACTACTATATAGGTCATCAAACTGTTGGTGCGTAGCTTTAATAGCTGCGTAATTGACAAATTCTTCTCCCAAATCGTTAACACTTTCACGATGAATAAAGATTAACTTATCAAAATAGTTTTCTACATATGTTATAGTATTATTCAATATATCATAGATAATCGGACAGTCTAGCAAGCTAACATACAATATCGGTTTGCTTTTCAATAATAGATCTCGGATCTTGTCCCACGATTTTCTTGTTATCTCATTGCAATTCAAATTGACAGTGTAAATGTTATCTGTTTCAATAACCCTACATATTGCAAACAATGCTGAAGTCAAGTTGTTGTCAGTTATAAGCGCATTTCGTAAATCTAAAACTATAGGCTTTGGCTGCGAAGCGGCTTGCGTACTGTTGGTTAAACTATCACATGTTCCAGCTTGTTTGAGCTCAGCGTAGTCAACCATGGATTGGGTTATTTTTGCGACAATTCCTGCAAAACGCTGCGCACTTCCGCTTTGTTTGAACTATCAAAAGACAAAAAACGAAACGAAAAGCAGACATGTCATCAACAGAGGGTACAAGCCAGAAGAAAAAGGCTACCGCCCCTTCATCAAATCAGTTGTGGAACATTATCGACAACATGTCCACTAAAATCGCTATCACAAACGACGATGCCGTACTAGAAAAGAGTATTGCACAATATTTACCACAATTATTATCGCTGATCGGGTTTCCAGACACTAGTATTCGTAACAAAGTGATGGAAGTCTTAACACATATCAATAAACGCGTGCGGCAAACAGATAACATTAAACTACCGTTTGAGAAGATTTTGGAACTCTTTATGAACGCAACAGATGAGAAAAACGGTGCTATGACACGTAACTTTAGTATTATTTATTTGGATATGGCTTTCGAACGCCTAGAAAAGAAGGGAGAAATTGTACCACAACTATTCGAAGGCATTTCAACAAAACTAGTTTCGCAACAAGATGTACTATTGCGTCTCATCCTAGAAGCACTACCATCAATCAAAGTACCCACATACGGTGAACAAAACGAAGAACGCGAAAAGTTTATGGCAACGTTTGCGTCGTTCAAAGTAAACAAGAATGACAAACTACTATTACTCGATTTCCTACGTGACTATATGCTCTTCCGCGCAAACTACAAGATCGCAGGAGATCAGTTAGATATTCCCGCAGGTTTGTCGATCCAAGCCATTCATAGAATCGTGGGACCAATTAAAGAAGGCAAAACACCAAATGCAAATGTAAAAGTGTACGACAAAAAGTTGGCAATTGTCGACTTTGTCTACAATTCACAACTTTTCGAAGATAACGAGATTTATCAGATTCTACTTATTGGTAGTTTGGATGGTCAACAAGCGGTAACTTCCAAGTGCGAGAACGCAATCAAAAAGTTGACACTTGACTATACAGACAAAACATTTATTGATGAACGTAAGTATTTGATCAAATTCTAAC
>JAESGV010000312.1_pt1 | contig 22039 bp, 19 predicted proteins | sample 9269781 | NCBI WGS metagenome assembly JAESGV01 (sample SAMN15741586, study PRJNA653496) | algae metagenome | isolation source: Tildeniella torsiva UHER 1998/13D and co-occurring heterotrophs from... | place: Slovakia: Slovak Paradise National Park, Hrabusice, Kosice Region | collected 2000-01-01
ATCTGCAAGATTTAGGCGAAGGCCTAGTACAAGACCGTACACTTGGTGGAGGACGCCTTCTAAAAAGTGTAGTGGTTTGGATAGAATCGCAACAACATGTCGTTAAAGTATATCTGAAAAAAGAAGACGACCCTGTTAGTGGATTTACAGAACGATATCCCAAGTTAAAACGTTCGTTTCGACAACATTTGGAATTAACAATTAGTTCTAAGCGATAAATTAAGTTTGGTGCATCAACCTAACGTATTGGGATATCATCGCATGGTGGAGTCAGATAAAGCTGGTTATCTAGTACGTCAATACTGTTATTCAAACTTGGCGGATCGCATAAGGTACAAAAAAACCAACAAATACGCTAACACAACAGCACGCGTCCATTTTTCAGCTCTATCGGAAAACGTTGGATAACATATCAAATATTACAAGGACTCAAACAAATACATGCAGCAGGACTGTATCACGGAGATTTAAAAGCAGAAAATGTAGTCTTAACGGGTGTGTACTTTTAATCATCCTAACTCTTGATAGGCTGGGATTGGGCATTTTTAACTGATTTGGCACCGTTTAAACCAACACTATTACCTGCAGATGATCCTTCAAACGTGAATTACTTTTTCGATACAGCAGAACGAAGATCATGTCCTATCGCACCAGAACGTTTTTATGAATCACATATCGATCATGTAGATACCACACAAGTCGTACCTGTAACCGAACAAATGGATATATTCAGTGCAGGATGCATTATCGCGCAACTATTTCTCGATGGTGAAAATCTTTTTGATTTTTCACAACTATTGTCTTATCGCGCAAAAGATTCTGAACATTTAAATAGTTGTTTATCAAGAATTTCATCAAAAGAAGCAAGAGAAATGATATATGAAATGCTCAAGTTGGATCCACAACAAAGACCTTCTACATGTCAACAAATCATCGACAAATATACACCATCTGTATTCCCACCCTATTTCGAATGGCTACACCAAATGATGGCGCAACAAGTACTAAAGAAGGCAACAGAACGCGTACAAGTTATACAAGAAATATTCGAAACCTGTGTACAAAAGTTGGGTCACGTTGCAGAACCAAAACCACAAGGACTCACTCGAGCGTCTACGATTATAGATAGAAAACACTCTACTACTGTAAACGCAACCGCTCCTACTCGTGAAGATGAGTTGGAAGGCATGGAAATCATAGCTACACTTTTAACAAGTAGTGTTCGATCTTCACACCAATATCCATCGATATGCGTTAGTGGTTTGGCTTTGATGCAACGCATTGCTGATTATAGTACCAACTATACAAGATTACAGCGGTTAATACCATATACATGTACAATGTTAGCCGACACAAACGGTCTCGTCAAAGCAACTGCTATTCGAACGCTTACGTATGTATTGACCAAGATTACAAGTTTCCCTGCCAGTGAAGCCAACTTGTTCAATGATTACATTCTACCAGCACTTCGCATGTTGTACACAGATACTAGTGACATGGTTCGTGTTACCTTTAGTGAACATTTACCACTACTATCATACCAAGCAAAACGTTTCCTAGAGATGGGTCAACTCATCAAACAAAACACCGTTAACAAGGACACTATGATGATCAAAGGTACATACGATACTGATTTGGCCTTTTTGCAAGAACAAGTCTCTGGTATCGTGTTAACGTTGAGTATGGATGACTGTTCCGTTGTCAAACGTGCGTTGTTAACAAACATTGTACAATTATGCATGTTCTTTGGTAGAAGAAAGACAAACGACTTTGTATTGCCTATGATCATCACGTTTTTGAATAGTAGAGATTGGAGACTACGACATGCCTTTTTCGAACAAATTGTAGGCATTAGTATGTTTGTAGGTCCAAGTAGTTTGAAAGAGTTTATTTTGCCATGTATTATGCAAGCGTTGTACGATGCAGAAGAGTTTGTCATCGAACAAGGAGTAACAGGACTAGTTGCACTCACAGAGTTAGGACTGTTTAACAAGTCATCGTTACTACAAATTGCAAGTAAAGTAGCACCACTGCTACATCATCCAAATACTTGGATACGAACCAATGCTATCGCTTGCTTTAGCGCCATTGCAAAACAGTTAGGAAAAGCAGACACCATGTGTTTCCTAATTAACAACGTACTACGTGGTCACTTGGAGTATAACATTTGGATTGTCACAGAACAATCACTTTTAGAATCAATCAAATCACCACTATCTCGTCACGTATACGATCGTGTTATCACTGCACCTTCTATGGATCAAGTAAAAGGTTCTCCCGAAGATTTGGAGAAACTTGCACTCATGAAGTCGTTCTTGGAACAAATTGCAAGAGCGATCAAAGGCTACGAGTCTATGGGTATGAACGAAGCAAATACAAACACTCCAAGCGAGTCTAGCGAAGTCATCACGTTACAAGTACCTACACATGTACATTATATACCTGTAGATAGTCCATTTGTAAATCAACAAACAGGACATACAGGTAAGAGTCAAATACCACGTGCTTCTCCACAAGTGAAACAATTCACAAATGAGTGGAATACAATTTTTAACAAACCAACACCTCGGCAGTTAATGAAGACAAGATCGTTCATCAATGCAAATGGAGCTAACACCTCTCTGACAGAAGATGATTCAGCACCATTGTCACCATCGCTACCGTCAAGCAATACAGCACCACCACTAACGGTAACGCAAACAACAAGTCCTGAATCATATCCTAGTCACTTACATGGACAAAGTCACGAACATCGTGGAAGTATCAATGAACTAGCAGTACATGATAGTGGTCAATGGTTCATTAGTGGTGGAAATGATGGTACTGTACGTGTTTGGGATCTTAGACAAGCCGATCGTGATTTCTCTATGGCAAGTAAGTCACAATACACAACAAGTGGAAGAATTTTATCAACGGCTATTCTAAGTGAAACTGTAATGGTCACTTGTGCCAATGATCGAGGATGGGTACACTTTTTCAACGCAGAAATGGGTGCTACTGTACTTGTTGCAAGTGTAAGCGATCAAGGCGCAAAATTTGTACAAGATGTTGATACACAACAAAACACACCAAGTGTGAACATAGTTCGACCATTCAACATCCACTCTAGTTCTCCACTACTTGTATGTGGTACACAAACAGGACTCGTATGTGGTTTAGATCCAAGAATGGCACGTGAGGCGTTTGCATGGAAGAGTAAAGACTGCATGCAACAAGGACCAATTACATCTTTATGTGGAGATGATCAATGGATGGTTACTGGTACTCGTCGTGGTTACATGACACTTTGGGACTTGCGTTTCCAAATTAACGTTTGTACAAGTCGAGTTACACATAATAGTATCAATCGTATGGCTGTTTGTACAACTGGACTACCACAAGGTGACGCTCTTGCGCAACAACAATATTTGGACATCAATAGTCCATCTATCTATGTTGCGACTGGATCAAGAGATATTAGATTGTTCAACTTGGAAAAACAAGCAACCATTTCTATTTTTAGATGTTATGATCGCTCATCGTCAAGTAGTATGACTAGTTCTGCAAGAAAGAAACGATCTACAACTGTTTCTGTTCGGTCAAATAGAAATATTACTGATCCATATGCAATTAAAGAACTAGAAGCGATAACGTGGGACCAATACAACACTCCTGAAACGCTAAATACATTTGAAGTCAAAGCGTTACATGTTACACCTGATAACAGCTTTTACACGGGAAGCACCGATAGAAAGTTACGGTACTGGAACATGGGTAAAATTGAGAATAGTTATGTAGTGAGTGGGTTAGAAAACAATGAGAAGAGTATTTATGAGATCACTATGGATCAACAACAACACCAAATTATAAATGAGACAATAAGAACTGATACATCACCACTGGCGCAGTCAAATAGACGCGGTGGAGTGTTCTCGGCACCTGTAGTGACACATCACTTGGATACTATTACTGATATCAAGTCTGTTACTAATAATACGATAGTATCGTGCTCACGTGATGGTATTCTAAAAGTTTGGAAATAAACTATTGGTTTGTAAAGGCAAACCCTCGTGACCAAAAGATGCGTTCGCACAGCTTCCTCTATCTAACTTCTCGCTGATTGATCTCTCAGCGTCGAATCAAGAAAGTTGGACAACTACTGGTATATCCTTTTTGCATACCAGAATAAAACTCAAGTTGCCAAGTTATGAACTATATAGATTTATTAATACAAAGCCTTGTTCATGAAACCATCTGGTTTTGTGATTAGCCCTACGAGAACGTTCTTCTCCATGTATGATTTCATTGTTGTTGGGAACTTGCCAGCCATGAGAATCTTCTCGCTGTTGATGACTATACCCTTCTTTGTTCCAAGTGAGATCAACTGGGCAAACTTTTGATTTTCGTATGGCTTCAGCTCTAGTGTCTTTGGTGACTTTAGTTTATCATTAGCGATGATGAGCTTGAGTGTTGCACTAAGCCACTTGGCTTGCATACGAGCACTGGCAGCACTCTTCTCCTCTTTAGTATTGTTGATATCGCCTAGTGCGTAAATGTTCGAGTGACCATTGACACGCAAGTACTTGTCTACTTGTACATCTAGAGCAATACCCATAGTATCGAAACCTTCAGTGTTTGGTCTTGGTCCAGTAGTGTACAACACCAATCCAACATCTTCTATGGCTTGCCCTTTTACCGTTTCTGATGTTTTGCTCTTTAGTACAGAGTCGTTCAAGATGATGGTTATCTTCTCCTTTTCTCCACGAAGTTTGTTCTGAGCTTCTACCCAGTTTTGAACGTACTTGTTTGCATCCGCAGTGGCACGTTCGAGTAGACGGTCCTTGCTGTGTACTAGCGTGATTCTCTTGTTTGGATAGGTATCGCTAATCTCTCCTAGCATTTCAACGCCAACACTTCCACCTCCAACGATAAGGATGTGCTTGGCGTGTTTGATTTGTTCGCTGAATGTCTTGAAGGTTTGGTTACGAGCTGCTAGTGTTCTATCTTCCCAAGAAGGTTTGATGGCTGGCATATCGGTGTAGCTAGCTCCGGTGGCAAGTATCAAGTGGTGGTATGGTAGTATTTGCTGTGCTTGTGATTTTGCATCTTCTACAGTAATAGTTTGTTGCGCAGTATCGAGTGCAACCATTTTGTGACCTCCTAATACCGTCAGTTCGTGGTTGTTCTTCTTGAGTCCTTTTGCATTGAACTTGTCGATATGTGTCGCGCCAAAGAACTGCGAATTTACCAATGTTCGAAGAGTCCAAGTACCATGGTATTCAAAGTATTCTTTCTTGTCCACGAGTGTGATGTGAATTTTGTTTCGCTTGTGAACTTTTCTCATGAGTCCAATGGTTGCAATAGTACCGGCAACGCCAGAACCAACCACTACAATGCGAGTTTCAGTTGTGTTCATTATATTGTATTTGTTTGCTTTTTGTTTGGCTCAAAGATTTTACAAGCGCATCGTATTTAACAGCGTGAGGTAGGACTATTTGCGTTGTAATTTGCTTGTAGGATTAAGCGTAAAGCCGCAACTACGGTGCGCAAAACACGCTCCAGCTAAAACAAGCAACAGACCATAGCTCTCACTGGCCAGAAAAATGTTAGGTTGTTATTAATATACAATGGCAACAAGATAAGAACCAGAAATTGAAAATTACTTTAGGTGCTTGAAGATTTCTGGACAGCGCACTACGGCATGCAAGTACTCTACAAAATAAAGATTGAGCAGAAAGTGTCTCTCAAATTAATCATTATTACAATGTCTTGAAGATGAGTTCGCACTTGTGGAAATGCGTTGCGAACAATAGTTCTTGCGGGTCTATCCAATTTTAGTATAGCATCCCAACTACAGTTTTGTAAGAGATATTGCGGAAATTGAACAAGCATTTCGAAAACGTATGAACTCCGATTTTAAAATGGCGTTGTTTATTCTCAGCAAAACTAAAAAAACAAACCAACTCAAGCAACAAACAAAATGGAGACACCAGGAATTGGTTCGTCAAACATAAAAAATTTCTAACAGCGTAGAGATAACCAATTTGTGTATCAGCTTTGATAAGAAGGTTCTATTCGATGATTTGGAGTTTTCCTTGGCGATGGGAGATAAAGTAACAATCGTTGGCGAGAATGGATGCGGTAAAACCACGTTCTTACGTCTATTAAGTGGCGTCGAATTTATGTACTCTGGTACTGTCGATGTAGTCGGCCGTGTCGGTGTGCTACCACAACACTTTGAAGACGTTACTCGTGGTGATGAATCAGCAATCATGACGTTGTTACGTTCCGTGAACGATCCAGAAATCAATAACTTTTTAAAACAACCACTAGAGCCACTATCAGCAGAGTGGTACCAGGAATTGAACTCGGTAGGTGGTCATGAGATATTCAGACAAGCAAATCTATTAGGACTCGAAAACAAATTGCTAGAAAAACCGTTCGCACAATTGAGCGGTGGAGAAAAAACAAAAACAATGTTGTGCGCTCTCTGTACGTCGGAAACCGACATCATTTTATTGGACGAGCCCACAAACCATTTGGACACGCAAGGAATTATGTGGTTGGAGAATTTTTTGAAAGAATACACTGGAGCAGTAGTGATGGTAACGCACGATCGTACGTTGATTAACGCTGTTTCCAATCGTATTTCTGAACTCTCACCACATACGAAAAAGTTTGTACATTTCCGTGGCGGTTACGACACCTATTTGGAACAAGAAGAAAAGAAACGTCAACGATTGATACTAGAACGTCAACAACAAGAGAAAGAAATGCAAAAGTTGAAGCAAAAAGCAAGCAAAGTTAAAAATAGCATGAAAGATCGCAAAGTTCGTGACGGTATCGATAGAGATAAGCTCAGCTACAATAACCAAGAACATCGTGTACAAAAAGGTGTTACCAAAGCGTATAACCAACTCACAAGAAAACAAGAACATCTTCAAGATGAGATGGTCGAGTTGATCCCAGAGAGAAAGAAGATTGCGTTCGATTTTGATGATTCGACAAGTGTATCATCTCTTTGCGTTGAAGCAACCAACTTGACGAAAGCGTATTCCAAGTTGTTATTCAACAACGTATCGTTCACGTTAGTCAGTGGTGACAGACTTGTCATTCAAGGACCAAACGGAGCTGGAAAGAGTACTTTGTTGAATATCATCAGTGGTAGTGCACAAGCAGACGATGGTGAGCTACATGTCAGTCCAAGTGCAGTAGTCGGCTATTTGGATCAGGAACAAGAAAGTCTACCTCTAGAGAAAACAGCTGTCGAGCTACTCATGGAAGACCCAAAGATTAGATGTACAAAATCTGCTGCAATCTACAATTTGGGAAACTTTGGCATTTTTACTTGGCACGATCTTACTAGTCACATGAAAGACCTAAGTATTGGATGTCGACGCAAGGTACAACTTTGTCAAATCATTATGCGAAGAAGTACTATCATTCTACTAGATGAACCTTCAAATCATATCGATTTTCCAAGTTTGGAGGTCATAGAAGAAGCATTGACTAATTTTCCAGGAATCATTATCGCTGCAACACATGATAGACGCTTCACTGAAAAAGTAGGAACTAAGATACTTAATCTCTCCGACCACAATATAAAGAGTAAATAAATGTACAAAATTTCTTGCAAATCAGTGTTGTTTGTATGTTTCAAGATTTAATTAAGATTCGCTAACAAGTCAAATTGTACTACTTGAGATTGAGAAATTCATGCTTAAGGTAGGACGATTTCGTTAACAATGTCTCTTCGAAGATCAGTCAAAAACAAAAGGTTGAGTATAATAAATTGTTTGAAAAGAAGATTTAATAGAGTAGAGGTTTGATACAATTCTTTTGAAGAAACGGCCGCCGCTAAGCGGTAATTTGGGTTAGTAAAATAAAAAAACTTAGGATCTTTCTCCACGAATTCTGCGAGCGAGTTGTACGTCCTTTGGCATAATGGTGACTGATAGAAGTTAGGAACAAAAGCGTACGAAAACGTACCTCTTCTAGCGTGAATGGCGCACAAGTTGGTGTCTTCAAACAAAGATACCAAGTAGCTTTCGGAAGCTTCTTGCAATGCGTCAACAGCTGATTGTTGGAAACGTAAGTCGGATTTGTAGTCTTGAGCAATTTCTCTGACCAAGCGTTGGAAAGGAGCTCTGCGAATCAAGAGTTCAGTAGACTTTTGGTATCTTCTGATTTCTCTCAAAGCGACAGTTCCTGGCTTGTATCTGTGTGGCTTCTTCAATCCACCGGTTGCTGGTGCAGACTTCTTTGCTGCCTTGCTAGCGAGTTGTTTGCGTGGTGCCTTTCCACCAGTTGATTTGCGTGCTGTTTGTTTGGTACGAGCCATTGTTGATGTGTTGTAGTTTGTTTTGTTTATGTTTTTGGAAAGTTAAACGGTCCTGTATTTAAAAGTTTTCAAACGTAACGGCTAGTTTTAGTTGACTAGGTCGGTTGACTAGATTTTACAGCAGCTTCTTGCTTTGTTTGTTGCCTTAACAAGTTACATTTGTCAAGTTTATCACATTGTGTGGTTGATCTCTTCCTCTATTGCAAGTATCGCCTCCTTGGCACCTAAAGCTATGCTCACACCTTCTACACCTTGAATACTACGTGGAATGTGATCATCTCTCGGATTAACTCGTATCAGAGCTGCTCCGTTCACATAGGCAATATGTTCACTTTGCATCCGAACTGTTCTTACAGCTTCTCCTGCGCCAAATTCAATGACCACCAATTTGCCATTCTTCCGTTTTATTGCATGTCGCATATCGCCTAACCATTCATCAAGTTTCTCTTTTTGTTCTTCCCATCGGTATGGTAAGAAAGTATTATCTCCAAACATTAAAATGTTAGGTCTATGTTGTTAGATTTAAAGGTGTTGTACCGTGCAGGTTTGTTACATCTTTTGCATGTAGGTATTGGATCTTTTGCGCGTATGTTTTCATCTACTGTTAGTGGAAACTCTTCGCTTAAATGAGCTTGCCATATAGTATCGACGCAGGGTGCCGAGCACTGTAAGTGGTTTATAGAGCCGTGATATTCTATGATACGTTCTGATGGGAAGACTTTTGCGAAATGCCCGTCCACGTTGGATGTAAATATAAAGTATGGAACATTTTTAGTATCTAGTATTCGTTTTAGAGCGTGATGACCTTCGTGTGGCGGTGTTTCTTGGTACAATTTGTATCGGTGACCGAAGAATCCCCATGCAAGGTGTGGATCTACCGCGAACCAACGCGGTGTTGACATTTCTTCAAATCTTAGTCCAAGATGTTTAAACGGTGGGTATGCTTTCCAAAATCCTTCCGGTCCTATCGTATTGCTTAATATTTTGCTGTTCTCGTACCTCTAAAATCTGGCAATCCACTGTCCACACCCATCCCTACCAATTATTAATTTATTGATGTACTACCTGCACCAGCTGTAATGTAAACATGTGTCGCTTCTTTTAGAAGCTTGGCCGCTCTTTGGATTTGCTTCTGAATATGTGTCATTCTATTATGTGGTTGTGCAGCCTTCGATTCACCAAGTTGTCGTTTGTACGCGTCTTTTTTACAAGTTCAGCTTGACTTGTAACCTTCTAACTGTCATCAATCAAAGAAAACAAGCAAATACACGATGAACACTATTCGGTGTGCTCTCATCGTGGTGTGCATGTTGGGTACAACACTCGGAGCTCTGAGAGAACTACAACGCTCAAACAACTTAGTTTTCTCAGTTCACGATCAAGTTAAATTCCCTTGTACCGAGAGAATTTGCGAGCCCGCTCCAAAGTACAAAACTATCGCTTTGGATGAGAAAACAAGCTCTGCGTACTTGTTTCTTCGCTCTAGTTCTATGATTGCGCATTACAACTTGACAACATCAAAACTAATACGGTGGCAACACTTCCCACAAGAGAGTGTAAAGATTGAGAGTTGCCATGTACCTGCGGAAAACAAGCAATACGATTTACTTTGTATACAATCAGCAGAGAAGGATTCCAACTTTGAATACTCACTATTGACTGTCAAAGATTGGACAAGAACTACAACACGTCAAATTTCACTACCAAAATTCACAGCACTCGATTTTAAATTCCTTGACGACTCTTCAAGATACTATTTGCAACGTAAGAGTTTATCCGTTTTTATTAATACAATAGTTCACAACACTGTATACACACTTGGAGGAAAGAGTGTCAAATTCACACAACGCGAAGATGGATTCCGAGTAGTCGCATTCACACAAAGCGCCACACAATTGTTTGTCGTTCACTACGAGTCAGATACTGGAAATCACTTTATGACAACTATTTCCAAGAGTGATGTAACTCAAAGCGTTCAACAAAAGTTTGATTTCTTTGCGCGTATGTTTCATGACAAAAAATACTCACACAACAATAGCACCTCCACACGCGTACGTCATGATACCTGATGCATTCTATCATGAAAATAGAGTTTGTTACATGTGGAACAAACGAGGAGATTTCCGTTTGTACTGCGTGAATCCACTAAACACTACAGATACAGTTGGTATGTGAATAGTCAAACATCTAACAAACTAGTTTCCGATGATTACACGTCTAGTGGTACTACTTTGATCTCTGGTATGTCCAAATATCAAAATGGAGTTATTTCACTCCTTATCACCTCTGGACCTTCGTTTAAAATCTATGCGTACGAGATCACTATCACCAATGGAAAGTTGAATCAACAATTTGTTTTTTCTGAGAATCCAGCAACAATCAAGTCGGCTGCTACTGTAGGTATCAATCGCTCAAATGGATTGTACTATGTCATTGGTGTATTCAAAGAAGAGTTATACTTGTACACCAACAGCAAAGTACAAAAGTCAAGTGTTAGACAAATCACCAATTTTGATATCAATATCGCCGATGTTGTTGACAGTTTTGCCATTTCACAAAACAAGTACAGTGGTGAGATTGCTCTCGTTTCCGATAGTGGAAATGTAATCTTTACTTCGTACTCGCTGGTGCCCGATGCAGAAATCAATCCATACTCCTCGGAAAAGAGATTCAAAATCACTCAACTCAAGGGTTTGAACATTGGTGGTACGCTAGTAAGCGGTAAGAGGATTTCCAACAGTACTGTCATCATTACCGCAAAGGTAACTGGTAGTGCAGCGTTGGATACTTACAACATTGATACCAACACATATCAATGGGAATTCCGAGCAGGAGGGTTACCATCTCATTCACCACTACAAACAGGACACATGACTGCTTTTACTCGCACAAATGAATCAATACTATTGTCATACGTTTCAGGAGGAAACCAATTAATTCGTTACGACATGGGAGAACGTTTCAGAATTGATAGCACTCCATTGTACTCTACTTCCAGGTCCGAAACAGTTCAAGTAATTCTTGGAGCTGCGTACGATCAATACATGCTCATGTCTGTCACTCAAGGTAACACTGATACAACAAAAATTTCTGTTGTTAATACCGACAGTTGTAAAGCATTATCACCAGGTATGGACATGAGTATCCAAGAATATGTCGCCATGTATTCTGATGCAAATACGATTATCATCACTTCAGAGTCATCGATTCAACGATTGACGTACACGATTACTAATGGTGTTCCAACGTTTAGTGCTGCTAAATCGTACCCATTCAAAGATGCCAATTACAATATACAACTTCCAGTATGCATGAGTGGTTCCAAATTCAAGACAAATGTATTCTTTTTCTGTTACAGTGACAAGAACAAGGCAGTGTTACAAGTTCCTCTTTCATCCAATGATCAAATTCGTGAAATCGAGTATACCGAAGAGGTGGAACAATCGGTAATTACATTACAAGATGAATGGAGTGATGGTCCAATCTTTGTCACACGTGCTGGTCATTTCGTACTCATGGACTCTACCTTCTTTTGGAATTACCGAAATTTGATTCTAATGTGCTCTATTTTGGGTGTATTAGCGATCATTCTAGTAGTTGTATTTTTAATTACCTATTTTGCAATGGGTAGACATTGTTTAATTGTAAGAAGACAAAGAAAGATTCAACGAGTACGTGAGTCACAACTCATGGATAGATTAATTGATTTGGAATCAACTTCAATGACAGGAAGTCGTGGTGCCAGTCATCGTGATTGGATTATCCAAATTGAAGATTTAAATATTGACCGAAGAATTACCGAAGGTTCTTTCGGTGTGATTTTCAAGGGATCTTATCGTGGTTTACCAGTTGCCATCAAAAAGATGAAATTTGATGAACCTGATGAATTCGAAAGAGAAGCAGGAATTTTGGCATCGTTACGTCATCCTAATATCGTACTCTTTATGGGAGTTTGTTTCCATGATGAATACAAATTACTAGTAACGGAATTCATGTCTAATTATAGCATGGAAGTGTTATTGTACCCAGAAAGAAGAACTGTGAATGACGATGATTTACTCAAAGTACATTTATCATTTGCCAAAAAATTAGATATTCTTTTGGATGTCATTCGCGGCATGTTGTACTTGCATCAATGTGTTCCCAAGATTGTCCACAGAGATTTGAAACCAAGTAACATTTTACTAGATGAACATTTACAAGCCAAGGTTTGTGATTTTGGAACATCTAGATTAGTCGCTAGAACAGGAACCATGATGACTAACAACATTGGTACTGTACAGTACATGTCACCCGAAGTCATTATGAATCAACATTATGATGAGAAATGTGACGTTTATAGTTTTGGTATTGTCATGTATGAAATGTTCTTCCAAAGACCACCATTTGAAAACAAGGGTGGTGTCAATGTTTCCATTGCTTTGGAAATTACTCAAGGAAGAAGACCTATCATTAGTGAAGAAGAAATGTTAGCGTTGAACAAGGAAGAAAAACGCTTTATTGAACTAATGGAAAAATGTTGGGCAAATAAGAGTACCGATCGTCCTTCATTTGATACAGTTTATGCTGAATTAATTGACATACATGAAGCACATCGTCGTTAATTTAATAAATCTTGTATTGGAATTGTTTCTTGGGTGTTTTTGCGTAAATGTTTGACAACAACTTTGTTTTCTTTCCATTCGTCAGGCATGATCATGATCACACGTTCGGCACCGATACGATCTGCGTATCCAAGTGCGTGCTTGAGCTTTTTCGCAGAACCAACAAAAATATCAGCTTTTTGTGATGACTGTCGCATCTTTGTTAATAGTTGAATTGCTTCTCCTCTTAGGCTTTCGTTAAAAGGAACAATAGTGTCATGTTTCTCATGTTCCAGTAACTCTGCAGGTATCAAGTTCTTTTCTGACAAAATTTCTAATAGTACTACATCACCTAACCCAAAACCACATGCTGGAATATCGTTTGGTGCACCGTAGGTGGAAAGAATTTGATCATAACGACCACCTCCACAAATTGCACGACTAAGTTCTCCACCCTTGGTAAACGCTTCAAACACGATACCAGTGTAGTACGTTAGCCCACGTACAATCGAAGCATCGAATTGTAGATACGATTCAACACCATATGACTTTGCCAACTCGAATAGAGTTTCCAACTCGGTAACTGGTTCTGTGTTGGTCATGAACAACTTTAATTCTTCTATAGACTTGATACTTGTTACTCTGATGATAGATTCAGCAGATTCTTCGCTAATTCCCAACTCTTTTAGTTCTACAATCACTTGTTCGGCTCCAATTTTATCTAATTTATCAATGATCACACACGTAGGTGCAAATTGATCTTTTTTAACTCCATATTGATCTAGTACCGATTGTAACACTTTTCTGCTGGATACCTTTATCCCTACATCATTTGCCGAAAGTCCTAATGACTTGAAAAGTTGACAAATTGCTGCTAATAGCTCGGCTTCGGCGTTGATGTGAGTTGTACCCCAAATATCCATATTTAATTGGTAATGTTCACGTTTTCTTCCTTTTGTAGTTGTTTCAAATCGCCAACATTGTGGGATACTGTACCACTTGACTGGGAGCAATAGAGAAGCACCTTGAGCTAGTATAATGCGTGCAAGTGATGGTGTCATTTCTGGGCGAAGTGCTACTTGTTGTCCACTGCGATCTGTGAAGCAGTACATTTGTTGTGAAATTTCTTCTCCACCTTTTCGTTTGTATAATTCATCTGACTCTAATATGGGCGTGTCATATTCTTGGAAATTGAATTGTTTTGCCACCGCATGCATTTTATCGAATAACCAGTTACGAATACGCATTTGTTGGGGTAAAAAGTCACGTGTGCCAGCGAGTGGAGACATGGCGATCATTCCAGCTCTACCTTTGTATTTTTGCTCTTCGCATGTTGTCAACGTTGTGTGAAATAGTTGGTGAGTAGATTTTGAGTTGCAAAGTCTGAATAACAATGAACACCTGTGTGATGAAGTTCGAAGCATTTTTTACAAAGAAAAACAATGAAAGCCGTCATCTTGTACGCTACACGGTCAGGCACAAGCGAGTACCTGGCAAACGGCTTACTAGCAGAACTAGAAAAAAACAAAATCGACGCAGATTGTAACGACATAGCCACAATCGACTTTGAAACAGAGTTCACACAAGAAAATGACGACAACGTTTATTTATTTGTTATAACCACAGTCGAAGGTGGAAATCCAACAGAATCACTAGAAGATTTTTACGATTGGATAATGAACGAAGATACTACAACGTCAAACTTTAAATATTCCATCTTTGGTGTTGGCGATTCTCGATACACCGAAACATATCAAAAAGTTTCTCGTCAAATCAAAGAAAGAATGTCAACAGTTGTTGGAGAACCTGTTATACCATGCGCAGAAGGCGACAACAAAGAAACAATACATGCCGATTTCGACGAATGGACAGCCAAAGTAAAACAGTATTTTAGTTATTCAAGTACAAAATATCGTAGATATCCTTTCATAGGATATCTTCGCAATACTTTTCTAGTCTGAAGATCGATAACAGATATCGTATTCTTGTTTGTTTGCGTGACAACTACAAATGGTTCCAACTCGATCAAAGATCCTGGCCAATTGACAAGAGATGAGTTATCGATGAAACGAATTTCTTCATCTTCTTTGTAAAGAGTTATTCTTCTTTGACGTTGTACAATAAACGATCCAGGTTCGTTTAACGCGGTGCAGTGACCTACATAATCGCTTACGCCGACATGCTTTGATCGAAATTCATGAGTTGATAGGTCCCAGAACAACAAGTCCTGGGTTGTTGTTACGACAATATTTCCTGGCTTATATTCTATTACATTACCATGTGCATAGTCCAAATGACAACGTTGTTCAAGATTGATACAATTCGGCCATCTTTTAGCTGTATCATTTCGCGTGCTCCCTCTTCAACTGTTTTGATTATCTTTCGCGTGGAACTGAACAGTTGAATGTGACCCATGTAGGATATCAAAATATTACCACTAAACAACTCTAGAGCACATGTTGGGTATTTTCTGATTGCATTGTACAATTCCCTTTTGCCGTTTGGAGGTGGAAACTCGAGTACTTTGGTACCATTTGAAGTGAATTCGATAACGAGAGGATCGTGTGTAAATAGGAGCAAGAAGTTACCCGTGCAAAGTCTCGCAACTCTCCCAGTATTTCTACTAGCAACTTTAAACTTAAAAAGTGTCTTATCTCTCCAAATATCATACATTATAAGATTTTCGTTTGCCAAACAAATAAGCTTTCCTCTCCAGTCGTTTATAGCAACGCGCGACAGTTTTTTGCGCAGAAGAAGATTTAGTTCATTTAGTGTAACAGGTGCATCCAGTCTAAATGTCACCAGTGCATGTTTTAGCAAATTACAAAACGTTGTGTTGCTGATGTAAACGACTCAAACAGGAGAGCAATAATATTTACGCAAATTTACTCAAGTACAATCATACGCAAATACTTTTCTTTCATTTCAAATAGTCTCTCCATTCTACCGTCACTTACGTCAACTATAGCCAAATAGTCACCAGATTGGCACAAAATGCGTCCTGGTTCATACTCTATAACTGCATTCGGCCACACAGTCTTAAGAACTTTTGGATACGTAGCTGTGCAAATATTATTGGTAAATACTTTGAGTCCCATGTGGTTAATCCCAACAAATCTCTCCGCATAGCTAAGATTTACTAAGCTAGGCACATCCCAGTTTTCAGTACTCCTCTGAATCTCATTGGTGATCATATCAAAAGTAAAAACACCATTGTCTCCACCTATAGCAAGACAATTTGGCTTATATTCGATTATACCTCTCAACTGTAACTTTTCATGTGCAAGTTTGTGTGTGCTGATCAACTGCATAGAGCTTGTCCAAATACACAGCTTGTTACGAACGGTAACTATTTTTCCATCTTGAATTTGTATCACACTACTTGCTTTGTCGTTAATATGTATGAAACTTCTGTCAGGTCTGAAGATACGAATACATTCATCATATCCGACAAAGATTGTGTTATCGTGTAAATTTAGAACACAATTCGCGTTCCCGCTCCCTATTGGGCTTGAGAACTCGAATAATACTCTTCCTGCATTTGAGAACTGTATTACCCTACTACCATGGGTAAAAAGTATAACAAAATCGTCGTTTGCAAGTTGGGAAACGATTCCGCTGTGAATATCTTGAGGTGTGTCGAATCTACATATTTCTCTTTCGCTTTTAGTGTCGTATAGTACCAATGTGGGAACAGATTCATCTGTCAAATAAATAATTTTTCCCCTCCATTGACGCTTCTTTTTTCGCAATGATGTTTGTAGCATTTGAGTCAGTGTTCGCAAACTAATAGATGTATCTTCGAAGGAAAACGATACCAAAGCATGTTGCGACTTGTTCGTCATGCTTCGTTTCACCTATCACTCTTACAAAATATGCACAAAACCGATGTGAACGTGGCCAGGCATCGTATGAGGTCTGAAGAGTACCAAAAAACGTTGAAAGAGCGCTTTCTAGCTCACATCAAATCTCAAATCGATGATGGGTTTGTGTTATTGTGTCGCTAAAACTCACAGTCTGCAGATTGCCTTATGACAGTGCATCAAACAAAGATTTTATCGAAAAAGAACTAGAAAAATTATTTACCACAAGAATAGTTGAAAAATAGGAGACGTTTCGAATGCATATAGCTAGAATAATCATAGTTGGATTATAAAATTAACTAAAAGTCATTGTCAATCACGCAAACAATTTATTTAAAAACTGCATTGTGCTCCACAATAGTCTTGAGTCCATTGTGGGATTGGGCATTCAAAGTTGTTGTTTTTAAGACTACAGTAGTTTTGGTAGTAGATTCCTTGTGGTTTGGACATCTCTGGAATACTGGTGAGTTGGTTGTTGTCCAAGAACAAATAGGTCAACGATGGCATCTTGGAAACGCATGCTGGTAGTGAACCAGTGAATGAGTTGTTGGAGAGGTACAATGTTTTCAATGAATTTTGGCTGCAGAAGAGGTTGCTGATGTCACCTCCAATATTGTTGTTTGTCAAGTCCAAAGTGTAGAGGTTTGGGGTGGCAGTGAAGTCAGCCAACTTGCCGCTCAATTTGTTGTTCTTCAAAGTGATGGAGGAAAGTGATGAAGAGTTGTAGAATGTTACTGGGATATCGCCAGTGAATCCATTATTGCTCAAGTCAAGTGATTGTAGAGAAGGGAGAGCACCGATTTCTGTTGGGATTTTGCCTGACAATAAATTGCCTGCAAAGCTGATCTTGTTGATAGAGGTGGCAATAGTGAACAAAGTACCTGGCAAAGTACCGTTGAGGTTGTTGTTTGACAAATCGATCGACATTATGGTGCTGCCTTGGCATGTAATACCGAACCATGAGCAGTATTCGTACACACGCATCCAGTTGCTGTTCTTTGTCCATTGTTTACCATTGGTAGCCTGGATTGTTAGAATCAGTTTTAGAAGTTACCTTGAAGATAGCAGCAAGTGCGTCAAATGTTGGATCGCAGGCAACAAGACCAACTACGAAAGCAAAAGCCAATACAGCCTTCATATCGTTTTGTGTGATTTAGAGGTTGATGAAAAGTGACACTTGGCGCCTGTAAGCAAGTAAACCCGGAGATAATTAGGAGGATAAAATAGCTTGAAGTTGTAGAAACCGTAACATAGATAAAGAACATAGAATAATTTATAGGTACACTTAGGGTCACTGGTCCTGTTTGTTTGCGTTTTGGCGTGATGATTATTCGCTTTCGCTTTCGCTGTCTGCCTTCTTTTGAGCCTTCTTTGCCAAGTATTCCAAGGATTTCTTGGCACGAGTTTCGTGGGTGTTCAATGACTTTCTACCACCCTTGATTCTGCGAGAACCAGCTGGGATAGTAAGTAAATCCTTGTAGTTGCATGAGCGGCGAGAGCGAGTACCCTTCATGATGTTCTTGGTGTCCAACTTGCAGCCGTAAGCAACTCTCTTGCTCTTGTCTACTGGAGCACTGCGAGTTTCGGTCCAGTGTGGTACGACTTTCTTTTCTTCGACGTTTTTGACTGAGGTTCTTTTGGCCATTGTGTTGGAGTACTGTTGTAGTTGTTTTTTGTTTGTGTTCTTTGTTAGGCGTAACGAACTCTTTAAAAGCCGAGAAAGTGATATAACGGTAACTTTTTTGACAGTTTAGTCAACCGATTAGTTGACTGTAGCGAACTGGAAAGCAGAGGTCTGGTAAGCAGTGACCACAGTGTTAGCGTTTGGAAAGAGTAGAGAAAATGAGATGTTTATTTGAATGTAAAATGCTGTACGAAATCTTTAACTGGTGTATCTTTTCGTGCTCGATTTCTTGCATGATGCAGACGCTTTTCATCTATTTGCCTATCATACACAATTTCTGTATTTTTATTTGGTATCTCCTCTTTGACGAATATCACCTCTCTTTGGTGAGATGTAGTAACATTTTCTGACGTCATCTCTTTTTCTGTGACTACAGTTTCGTTAGGTTGTTGGGAGAACAGAGGTACTATAGAGCGAGCTACAAAATCACTTAGTGGTTCTCCCTCTCGTATTGTTTCGTCGTCACTGTTTGTGTCTGTTTTCATGAATTATTTAGCTAGATTGAGGTGCATAGCGTCCCAATAACGAGCGAATACGTCTACAGAAATTTTAATTGCACTAAAGTGGTACTAGGTACAGAAAAGGTAAAAACCCATTCGCTTTTCAACTTGGCTTCTGCTCTAAATACGAGTCTTGATAACTAAATAATTTACTAGAAATGATGAGCGAAGATACTTAAATGGAATGAACCAGTTCATTCTCAGTTTCTCGGTTATTTCTTTTGCCTAGTGACCCGAAGAGTGTCTGCAAATTCATCGTATTGAGCAGTTCCAGTACATAACACAGTTCCAATAACATCCAAAGGCCGGTCATCATCACCCACGCCAACGACATCAAACTTGTGTTCAAATTTACCATTTGCTTTTGGTTTAAAGTCAATATAAATTACAGATTTGCCTTCTATCAAGTTACTTGAATACGGCGTGGTGCCTTCTGTTGTATTAACAACAAACGATGGATCTTTCTCTCCATCTTCAGAGCTATGAATTTTCCACTTTCCACGAGCAACCCTAGAGTTATTTTGTATGTATAGTGGCAGTGTAGAGAATATCAATGGGTTATACGTATGTTGCTTGAACGTTCCAAAATCTAACCATTGTGGTGTGACTACCAACTGTGAAGAGTGTAGTTCTGCTTCGATAGGAAGACTCTGTGTTTCTCCATGTGAGAATAATATGACTAATTCTCCAGTTATTTGTTTGACAGCTTCGGAACCTGTTGATGCAGGTGGTGTAAAGTATACTTCTACTGTCATCTCTTGTTGCGGTGCTAGCATCTTTGAACTTTTCTTAGCGTCGATGGCAAATATCTCTGATGGATTTGTTTGTATAGAGAACGAAAGTGGTGTTGCAGTGTTGTTTGTCAACACAATGCTCTTCTTGAATGATGTACCAGGTTGGTCACTAACACTTGCGATGAATTTTACTCGTTTGTGGTTCATACTGAGTTGCGTAGGTATTGTACTTGCACATAACGCCAGTCGTAGTGGTCGTAATAGTTCTGTAACATCTCCAGTGATGGAGAACAAGTGCTGAGCAACTTGTGGGTTCGTGCCAGGTACGATTGTACAGAATCCATCAAGTTGTTCGTTGTAGAGTTGTACAGTGTTTGATTTGAATCCAAGTGAGAATGATCGAACTTCATTGGCAGGAATGACTTGTGATTTTGGTTCAATGGTAAATGGTTGTTCTAATGTTGATGTTTCTCGCTCGTCAAACTGTGCAGTGATACCATCTTCACCACTTGACAATCGCATGAGAATCGGATTTTCGGTACTTGGCTTCCATTCTATGTTTATATCAGTAAGCGAGTAGTTTTTCACTTGTACAACCTTTGCAGGAGCGTTGGTGTTAATTGGTATCAATGGCCATGATTGTTCGGCAATATCATCAGTAGCCGACATGGCGTTCCTATCAAATCGCAAACCAAGTGTTTTTGGTAAGAACATGACTGGTGCGCCAATAACAGTAACGCGTATTGGTATCATTATCGTTGGCAGCCCAACAATTTCCAAATGTAAAACATCTTGAAAAGTTCCACACGCATTCGAGTATGCCATAACTTGTATGTCCACCGTTTCATATCCGTCGATTTTTCCATTTAATAAATCAACATCAAACGCGATACCGTTTCCCTCGACTAGTATCTCTTTGTGGAAATCTTTTTCCTTGTCACGATCGACTTTTTCATCCCATATCGATCTTGCCTTGTTTGATTGGTACGCCATTGACTCATAATGACCAGTCCGAAATACAGATGTTAATCGTTCATTCTTTCTCGTCCTTGATTTTGTACTATTCACTGTACTTGTCAAAGGTTCCGATTTTACACGTTGTGTATGTTGAATAGGTGCACCGAATCTTCCAAACGCTAACATGTACTGTGTAGCGCATTGACTTTGATTTATCATGGAGACAGTAAGTGTGTTTTTCTCGAATAGTTTCACAGTTCCAAAATCCAAAATATTTTCTTCACATACTTGTCCAGTTGCATCTTTTACTTGTACGGATACATCTAGTCCTTGTACACGTGCTTTAACAATTAATCCAATTACATTTTCACGATCTTCTTGGATGAAACATGGTAACAACGCTTCGTATTCACCAACAGCAAGTGGCAAAAAAGTAATTGTAAATGGTTGACTTGCACTAGATGGCATTGTACCTGACTGACTATCAATATCCAAAGTGTATCCTTTCCCATTATCTGCTGCTTCCTCTTCCGTATACCAAAAATAATTTGTTGTCAAATAGGAATGATTCTTGGCAGTAAATTGATGAGTAACGGGACATCCAACATAGACTATTCCCAAATCGATAATAGCTTGATCTAGTAAAATTTTTGTTGCTTGTGCTTCTCCACGTATGGACAAGTACTGCGTATCACCATGTAATACGCGACATTCCATTGTTTCATTAATAGTCATTGGTGATGGTGGTATCACTGTCACAGTAACTAGAACGCTTTCTTTTGGTCCCAAATAGTCTTTTTGTGGTTCGAATAGAATATAGGATTCTTCTCTAGATGGTTAACATTTACAGTAAAAACATACTCTTCAGCATGACCAGTACAAGTAAACTCGTATTTGAGTCCTACTTCTGAAACATTGGTAATTTGTATTGGTGTTGATCTTTCTTTTCCAATTTCTATGACACCAAAATCAATCGCTGGAGTGTCAATGTGTAACACTGGTCCCGTTGTCTATTCTATCAGTATAATTGTTTATTACACTTACTTTTGCAGAAATGGTCAAAGCGATCTGTTTTGAATGTTCCACTTCACAAATAAAATTTTCATTCAAATCTCCAATAAAAAACGGTGTAAATTTGATCCAGATTTTTGTACTTTTTCCTGCAGGTATTGTACCCTTCTCTGGTGAGAACGAAACTTCATAAAATTCATCACTAGCAGGATTGTGTTTCCAACTAAACGATGTTTGGCATTTCCCATTGTTGTACAGCGTCAACTGCCGCGTAACTTGGACACCAATTGTTAATGGATATCCAAATAACAGTACCGGTGGTACAACACGTGTACTCAAGTGCGTACTTTTGCCGAATAGTCTTACATGGGAACAAGGAACAGCTCC
>JAESGV010000313.1_pt1 | contig 22036 bp, 21 predicted proteins | sample 9269781 | NCBI WGS metagenome assembly JAESGV01 (sample SAMN15741586, study PRJNA653496) | algae metagenome | isolation source: Tildeniella torsiva UHER 1998/13D and co-occurring heterotrophs from... | place: Slovakia: Slovak Paradise National Park, Hrabusice, Kosice Region | collected 2000-01-01
AACAATACTTTCTGCGAGGCGCCGTATTTCTTCTCCTCTATCAATCAAATGTTCATCAACGTGTTGAAAAGTTGCCAGTGCTTTTAATCCAGCAACATTGCGTTTTGATTCATTAACCATATAGTCGGTGTGCGTGTACACTAACAAATGTCGTAATAATTGTAGCCCTTTGAGTACATGTCGATAATTTTTTCCAGTGTCAGACATGCGTTCCCAAAGCACTCGCGATATTTCAACAAAGTGATTATAATTATTGACTGCTTGTGTAACTTCGAATAAGGTTTGTATTTCGTCTCCATAAAAGGCATCGTTTGAGGTCAAGTCACGGACTTTGATTTCTAGTGGTGTACAAATGACAAGATTTCGCAAGTATTTGACGTAGTAATACATCATGTGGTTGTGTTGCCTACTGTTTTTTTTGTTTAGTTTAGCTGTGGTGGGGAAACCTAAAATAGAATACATTTGCTCGATAGAGGTCCAAGTGCGAATCAATCAAGAATATAACTGCTTCGGTTTACAGTGACACTGAAACTTACTGACGTGTTCAAGCAAGATGGGATTGTTCTACTTGATAAAGATACAAGTAAAGTTTCAGTTGCCAGATGTCCACTGCCTCTTAGCTGTTCTATTTTTATAAAGACTTTGTTCTTGCAGTAATTTAAAGATTGTCTTTAGTATACAAGTTTTTAATGCTACATAGTTTACTTGCTGTGAGCCCATTCTTTGTATGATGTAATTGTGAATACTAAGAAGATGGAGAGCATTCCACAAAAAACTTCTCCAAATTGCAAAAATCGAGTGAATCTTGTACTGAGAGCAGATTTCTGTACTACATTGAATGACTGGAGCAGGAACAATGTAAGGTTGGAATAGTAGAACACATGTGCGCCATTTGTCCACATCATAAATGCAATAAGCAGAGTTATGTAAGGAATTAACTTTGTCACGATTGATGCACTTTTCAGTTTGCTGAGAATTATTGGGTCTTTGCTTGCGAACGCTGTGTAGATTTGTAGCAAAGCCCATACACTAAAGCAAGTAGCAGATGTTCTCATTATTGGACAGGACGGCATGATAACACAGTGTTGCTTCGACTTTTTGCGTTTGGGTTGATAGGTGACGTGGATAATTAGCTACGATGTAGTCAACCATAATAACGGCTAGATAACAGTTCAAACATGACAAGCAAGAAGCACAGAGGTGATGCTAGCGTTAGCATCCCACTCGATGCGTGGTCACTGATCGCTAATTATGGCGCCAACGATATCCATACACTGCTGCTTCTTTCGCGAGACATTCAATCACATATTATCAAATCGTTAAGTCGAAAAGAGAATTTTGATTGTTTTGTAGCCGAGTTAAAAGCGATGGCAACAAATTTCCAACTCAAACATTCGGAATACTTGACAAAAAGATATGTGAATCTCGCAGCCGTATTCAAGTTCGTCACAAAACAATTACGCAAGAAGGGATATAGCATGCCATTCGACGCCGTACATATTGTCAACTTAATGGCACCTCGATTAGAACACTCGGATGCTTGCACCTCTATCGTAAAGACTATCCTCAGAATGAAAGATGTTATGCTAAGCGACGACCAAGCGAAGAGTCTATTCGCACAAGCAAAACATTTTCATAACATTACCATTTTGGATCGGCTATTGCCAAAATACAAGTGCATCAGCAACGCTCCAGAGAAGAATGAGCTACTAAAGTATGCTGCAACAAGAAACGACATGAAGCTAATACGATATTTAGTCGAGCATCAAAACGTGTTACCGCAAGCAAATGGTTCATCGGCTCTTCGAGAAGCGGCAAAGCGAAACCTCAGGGATGTCGTCTTGTACTTTTTAAAAGATGGACGTTCCAAACCACCTTCTGGCTCTGTTAATGGTATGCTGCTGTACTGCGCAAAGTCCAATGATATTGAGCTTCTAAAGCTTGTATTACAGAACGAGCACTACAGCCCTGATAAAGACCAGAGCTTTATCGAGGCAGTAAGCGAGATGGTGTTCCAAAAACATATCAACTTGCTTAAGATTCTGATAAAAGACAATCGATCAAACAATGCATGGATACTTAATGAAGTAGCGAGCGGTGGTACTAAGCGCATGATGAAGATGGTTCTCAAGTACGTCGATCCATCTGCTGATGATCGCGCTCTTTTCTATGCGGTAACAGGAAACAAGGATACAGCGCTAGTACTGCTCAAGGATAAGGAAACTAAACCAACTGGAGTGCTTAAGCTACTGTGTTCCAAGACGGGCCCTAAGCAAATTATTCAGTTTGATTTCCTCAAACCTGAGATGAAACAGATGCTTCTGAACGACGATAGAATAGATGCCAATCTTCGGAAACTTCTCGCTGCGAAGCAGTATGACAAAGTGATCGAATTGCTCGGGGAATAAAGAGGTATTATCCCATAATACATTATCTGATAGATATGAAGCAGCTGTGACAGCTTTCTTCTCATTTTTATTGCGTTGTGGTGCGGTGTCATCTGATGATGCGGCTAGGACCTCAGTTACACTGGTAATATCCTGTAGGAATGATGTTAGTGCATGTTCCTGTACCATTTTCCCACAATACTTAGCACGAATTGTTGGTGCCACTGCAACCTTCAGGTAAGTACGAATAGGTCGTGCGGCCGTGCTGTTAAGGACTGCAAAGTTTTGAGCTCAGTGTTGTGTGATCTTTCTGAGATTACGTGATATCGAGTGGGACAGCACCTGTACTTTTTTAAACCATAATCGTAACTCCTGTTTTGATAGCTAAATAATCTCTCATCATATTGAAGTGAAACATGAGTGCGGAAGTGTTGGTGTCACGGTCGAGAGGCTGAGGAGGGCAGTAGTTACTAAGGGTTTCTAACAACCTTACCAATACCTGTACTTTTGTAACTCACTGGTTGACAGATAAGCACGCATTCTAAAATGTCAAAGAAAACCAAAGTGCTGCCAAGACCACCTTTTGGAATATCGAGTACCTCACTACAAAATGCGAGTGGTAATTCGAAAACAACAGAGCCTTATCCAAACATATTGTACCAAGATTGCAACAAGTATACAAAACGCGAAAACAGTGACCTTATCGTTTCTATGATGTCAAAACACGTATTCGTACCTTCTCAATGGTTACACTATTTCGATCTTTATAAACACGATGCAAATGGCAAACGTGCTCTCATGAAAATCGCACAAATCAGCACTATTCACGCATTAGTACGTGGTAGATATTTATACGTACCTCCTACAACATCTTTAACACTTGACGGCAACCTACAACCTGGCGAAGAAACAGATGACATTGTCGCACCACTAGAAATTATTTCACCAGAACAACCAACACTTTCCAACGTCGAATTAATTCACATTAACAAGAAAAAATTAATCCAATCCGTTGAACAAACCACAATGATTCGTTTCGAGAATACAGAAAAAAGAAAAACCTACAAAGACGCAGACGACACACCACTACACCAAACAACAATACAAGTCATACAAGGCGACTGTTTATCACTCGCATTACATTTAAAAAACAAATACGCGTGCAATCCAGCAATGCTAGTAATGGCAAGTCAAAGTCATCCTGGTGGAGGATACACAAATGGAAGTTTCGCGCAAGAGGAGAACATTTGTCGAAGAACAAATTTATTCATGTGTTTAGATGATCCGTATGTCATGGATGAAAAAAGAACGTGGAGTTACCCACTACCAGAATTCGGTGGTGTGTACGTTCCTGCTTGTTTGGTGATTCGTGATTCGGAAGAGAACGGGTATGCGTTTTTGCAGAAACAAGAATCTATGGCGATGATTGTATCGTGTGCGTACTCGAATCCACCGGTAGAGAAGGGAGAGAATGATGAATGGCGACTCAGTGGAAAGATTGTAAAAAATATCAAGAAAAAGATTGAATGTATACTAGAAATTGCTGTACAAAAGAAGCATGATGCTGTGGTGTTATCTGCACTTGGTTGTGGTGCGTACTGTAACCCACCGAAACATACTGCAGAGTTGTTTAAACAAGTTTTGAATGAGAAATTCAAGGGAAAGTTTAAGTTTGTATTTTTTGGAATTTATGATGATAAAAATGCGATGAATAATGCTGGTGGAAATGTGAAACCGTTTGCACAAGTATTTCATGGGAAAGAAGAGACGTTGTCGCTGGAAGAGTTTATAAACCAGTAAATGAAGTTGACCAACCTGTTGTCCCACAAGTTGAACTTTGCAGTGTAATATTTGTAGACTACACCAAAGTTTACTAACAGTTATGTGGATCAGCAGTATGTCGTGTTCATAATCGATGGTCCCAAGAAGAATCACCAAAGCAAACGTCAGTCGATAATCTAGGTACGTGTATCTAACAATCGTATCACTAACGATACTAGAAATAAATATCAACAGAAAGTTGAATCAAGCTTCGTTTGTGAGCACTGATGATCTATTCCAACTGATCACATTGCTCAAGGGGACAGTCTGTATGGCAATACAACCGTTGAGATCCTTGTGTGTAGATGGATTTCTACCTAGCAGAGGACCGGTAGTGGCGGACTCTAAACAAACGAGGTTAAGAGGAGAAGGGTAAATGTGAACTCTATCGCGACATACACCACTGTTACTTGATGGCGCATTAAATAAGTTCTCTGCTCCCCTCCTCGCACTATTCAAGCAGCTACAAGACAAGTCAGCACAAGACAAGAATAGAAATAATAAAGAAAGGACGTTAGTCCTATTCTTTTAAATTTTTGAGAGTTTCATAAATTTTGTGCTTTTAATTATCGGTTTTGTCAGACGAATACAGTTTTATAAAAATTATTTTTGTAAAAGATGCAAACAAAAAGTTTTACGCAGAAGATGACAATCAGCAGTTTTGGTGATAAAATACGGCGCAGTCAACCACAGTTATTGTTAGAAAACAAACAAAAATGAACTCAACACTCGAGTACGTCACAGACAGTGTGGATCGTGGACTTTTTGTCCAAAGCATTGTTGAACGCTATAAGGTGTCCGAATTCGAAAGCACGCACCCAGACCTATCGTTGGCTGTCGACAATTTGGATGGAGGGCTTCATTATGAAGCAGAACAAGTATCCGGTTTTGTTGAAACCATCGGTGGCCATCTACTACAAAAGGTCATCGTAATTGCAGATCGTGTTTATTTCAATACAAGTAAGCGCATTTTTCGTTTTTATTAACATACCTAGAGAACAATTTGCTTCTTACAGTTCCAGGACCTCAATTCGTGCGACAAATCAAGTTGAAGAGATACGGCGACAACTATTCGGAAGGTATCGTCGACTTGGCTACCATCGACCAACGATTACAGCACGTAGTTAACATGACCCGTTCCGAGCGAGGAGTGTTCGTTGCTACTGCTAATTTGCTGATGGAGGTCTACGAAGGCAGTTCAGGCTTCACCGTTAACGTTCTCCATCACGAAACCAACACTATTCTACACTCTGCCATCACCAGAAAGTATCAAGTTATCGTCACTAACTCTGCTATCATGTTCAAGGGCGACAACAGTACACAAATCATTCCTGGAGATGGTCATTTATCGGATATGACACCAGTTGACGATTGGTCCAACTTGATCGGAAAAGTCAAACAAGTTGTCGCGCTCACGAACCATGTCGTCTTCTTGGACAACTCTGGAGTCGTGCATGTCGCAGGAAATACTAAACTATTCTCCCAAGATGTGGTCACCACTGGTCTACGTAGATTGGATTATTACGCTCTATCTATCGACGCGCACGACAAGAGTCATCACGTACAAATCGAAACTATGAAAAACTTTTACATTTTGGGCAAAAACAATTTCAAGGATACGTTGGCGAGAAGTACTCAAATCTACCAAATTCCGAAAGAAAAAGGCTTCACCATGTTGATCAAAATCAACACCTCAAATGATGTCAATCCATTATTTGCAAATAGTTTGGCAGTAGCACGCATTAAAAATCCTATTGAGAAAGCTTGGCAAGTAGAGGAAGAGATTGAATCACTTTTGGAGATCGAACGAGAATGGACCAAAGCCATGCAACGTGTTGTCGAGATTAGTTCCACTCCACTTCATACACTTAGTGAAACCGAAACCGCGGAGGCCATTATCGATTTGGAAGCTTATGAGAAACTGTTTGATTTCAAAATTGTATTTATTTAGATTAAACTGTAATTATTTGTACATCTCTCTAGTTGTAGTCTTGGAAGATACTATGTCTCGTCCCAGTCAATGGGTAGCGACTACTGGTTAATATCCTATTATCTTGTAGAAACATAGTACTAACCCTAGGCTACATACAGCTATCATAATCCAGAACGCTACGAACAAATAGATTGGTATAAACGCATACACGAACTGAGACGTGAGTACTAAATCTAATCGTAACGCGAACAGTATTAGCCATATCAACAATGGACTTGTCATAATGTTAACAAATAGCAAAAATTTGAAGGTATTAACTGCATCGCCATATCGCGCCCTATTATGAACGAAAGCGTACCAAATTAAAAGTGGACTAAGAAACATTGCTGCTAGGAAGAGCGCATAAACTGTCCAGATTGGAATCAATATGACTGTCCACGGCGCTAAAATAGCGTTGTCCATTTTACCACTCACTAGACCTGACTGAAGTACTACTAGGCCATTAATGAACAAAAATGTGAAAAAGAAGATAACATCCAACCTAATTATTGCTGACTTCCGATTATTAAATAGTACAGCTATATCGCAAACTATGAATATTAGGGTAAAGACATAAATTGGTAGGAATGAAATCCTGTACGCGAAAACTGTATTTGCGTCAGATGCGTAAAACCAAAGTCGAATCTGTGAGCAAATGAATACAATTGGGATATATCCAAACCATCCAACTATGATACGAAATAGAGACCATTGCGAGATAAATGGTGGAACTTCTACGAACGAAAAGTTCCACTGTTGTACGAATCTATAAAGATACGCATAAACAGAGCGTAGAATAGCCAAAGCAGAACCCAGTGCTGGCAAAATAGTGATGACAGGTAGCACTAGAAGCAACCAGCTTGGTATAGAGACGTAAAACAAGTTTTGAGTGGTCATTCTCACTTTGCCATCTAGGATCAGAGGAACGATGACAGAAAGATACGTGAGACCGACTAGCAAGCACACAACTAGAGCTATTAGTGCGTACATTGGATACCAACCCCAGGAATTCACTACACTCATGTTGTACATGTACCCTATTGACATCGCGTGTCGTTTTGACAGCAATAGCAATGTAGCTCGTAATGAGTTGCTGTTGGACAGCTCTGCAGGAATGTTTTTCTCAAGTACATAACGGTCAAATGATTGCTTCCATAAAACATTGCATTCTGATGCTTGTTGCCATGTGGTACATGCTAAACCTGCATTTTGCAAATCACGTGTAGTTCCGATGTAGGAGAAAATGTACACTAGAACGTCGTGGTGTAGGGTGCTGTATGATATTGTTTCAAAATCGGTCCATACTGGTTTTGGAGCTTCTATTCGCGTTTCTATTTGCTGCTCGTGTTGCATTAAAGAATGAGTATTTGTTGGTGTTTGCACTTCACTGTCGAACAACCCTTTACCGCGTGTGAACATCTGAAGACGACTGTTTGTGGTACAATTTACAAATAATTTTTATGAAACCGAAGTATCGCAAGCAATAACATACCAAACAATAATTACAAACATTATTTTAATTACTGATTGGAGCTAAAGCCATTTGACAAACCAAAGATAAATGATCACTCGAAAATTGCTCATTTGGTAACGCTGTATGCGTCGCCAGTAAACTCTTTTCAGGAATTTCCAAAATGTAGCAAGGAACAATGCCACTTTCCAATTGATTACTCAACACGCCCTCCTTGTTTTTGTACAAAAAGATATAATCCAACGTTTCACAAAATCCATCTACAAAATTTGTAAAATGAGGTTCAAACTCGCCACCGTGCAGCGATTGCAAATCTGTATCTTGCCAATACGTACTTTCATTATCTACACGTGCTTTAATCTTTGGCTGAATACCTAAAAGAGTTGTATAATCTTTATAACAAGAATGCAAAAGTGGTAACTCTATCGTGGACTGTTTCATGAGCGCTTTCAAGTGGGATATTCTCTTTTCGAGAAAGTGTTGCATAAACTCGTGCTCAGTGGCGTATCCACACTCGCTCATCACTTGCTTGATCTTTTCGTGATGATTTCTCATCACTAAATCTGGAATTGCAAACTTTTCACGTAACATGAGTTCTGTGACTTGCGCACTGCGTTGTACGTACTCGTCTTCTGGTAACGATACATTCTCTCGTTGTACCAGATTCGGAATACGATTTTCATGTGTCATAAATGAATACAATGGATTCTGCGCTTGTGAGTTGAAATCTCCACAAGATACCACCGGACATGCGCCATTGTACAAATCTTTGTTCATTTTGACAACTTGTTCGAGTAGCATGACGACTTGTCGACAACGAGTGTATGTATGATCCCACCGCCACCATAAATGTGTGTTTGTGACCATGATACAGTATCGACTGTCATGCACTGCTTCTAAAGCAATCATTTGTACGATATTGTGTTGGATTTGTATTTCTAACTCTTCTATAAATGTAGGTGGTGCTTCAGGTGTAACGTTCTGCGCATCGACCAAGTCGTGCAAATTGACGATCCGTTGTTGTCGTAATTTAAATTTGGAACTGTTCCAAGCGATACAGACGCCGTATGGCATGAGTTCGTTCTTATTCACGCCTTCTTTACCTTGTTGTGTAAATATTGATTCGTATCCGTGCTTTGATAACTCGTTTTTCCAAAATTCGGAATAGTTGTCGCATTCTTGGAGACAAATGACGTCGCATGGTATAGAAGATATTTCTGCCATGAGGTTCTTGCTTCTAAATTTCCAAGATGCACCTTTTTTACTCAAATATTTGAATTTTTCACGTCTATTCATAAGTGTTTGTGCGAGTAGATTATAACTCATAACTTTAACAGGTATCGCGTCCGCAAACGTTTCTGAATCGATGTGTGAATTGTTTATAGGTATCCACTTGCGATGTAGTGGGAATGTGACAGGTTCTGGTGTTGAGTTCATGTTGTACTTTTTGAAATTGTTGTTTTTACAATTATTGTACGTGAACGCATCATGCGAAAAGTGAGTTACAACTAAACGGAGGAAGCTTTCGTCCCAAGCTGAAATGCTCCCTTGGACGAAATAGTTTCATAAAAATTATTTTCAATTTATGTACATTAATCTGAATCGGAGTCAAAATCTTGGTTCAATCCAATCGGTTTCTGTTCCATCTCCAATTGCACCAATGTTTTCGGTCTCGATCTAAAAAAGCAAAAACAAATACTTTTTCGATTCTTGATCGCCAACATGAACATGATAGTGATACCAGCATACGCTGTAGTCCAACAAATAATAAAAACAGCAAACAAGAAATCTATTTTTGCATCATGTGATACTTTGCATAGGGAGCCACCTTTTCCTTGAGGTCTTGTTCCGTCATCGTAGTAGGATGGGTACACTACATCGACAACATATCTTTCGTTAATAATTGGATCTTGTTTCGTTACTACAATCGAACAAAATGTTTTCATATCTCCTGAATATGCGATCAAGTTACTTGTAGGTGCGTCAACTTGGAATTCGGTGTGACTGAATCTTTCTATTAAATTATTATGCGCCAAATTGAACTGGAATTGCGTGGAAATGTATTTTATACCCTTATTCCACTTGTAAATATCGTTGTATGGCCACCGTATAATATTTCGTGTTTTATCTTTACTGGATAAAAGACCTTCTGTATGGTACGACAATAAAAAAGTATATGTTGCGTCTTCGCGTGTACCTTTGAACCAAAATGATATCATGGCAGAGTCTGGTTCGTTCCGCCACGCAGTAGAGTTTTTGTTGTCATCTTGTACGAGTTCTGTGTTGCCCGAAAGTTGTGTAATGTTGACGATTCTATTTCGTATGACTGTAGGTTTGTATACAAGCTCGTTATCAATGACAAAATCTGAAATAGGTCTAGTAAATTCGAATGGTTTTGTTATCGGCGCGGTGTCGTCCATTTTAATGGTAATGTATTCGTTCACGCGAAAGAAACATGCTAGACCTTGCCTAAGCGTTATTATTGTAGTTATGTTTTCAACAGTGAAATCGATTTGGCACCGAACAAGTGAAACCAGGGCAAGAAGAACTAGTACAAGCGTGACACGAGTAGTTGACATGCTTGACAGGTTTGCTTGGTTGTAAGAAAAGAGCCTTTCGGAGGTGAAGTGCATTACTAGTTTATCAATGTTCTGACATATTTATCTTTCATTCTCGAATTCTTCTTTTCTGTTTGGATCTTGCACGTATTTTTTCTTTTTTCCATCCCATATCTGAAAGAATGAAATTACGTCAACAGTCGTTTCTGGTTTCTTTTTGTAGTTTAACATACACTTTCGAGAGCAAGCACTTCCAACATTAATAGTTTCGAAGAAGCATTTTGAATCTCTTGCATTGATTCCTACCCTCAATTTGTCTGTGGTAAAGATATTCTTTTCAAATGAACTAGATGTATCTGCTTCGAAACACTTTAAAGCCTTGTTGAAGCAATCTACAGGTACGTCGTATCCTCTTAGTTTAAAATCGCTGTATGGAGTCAATCCATTGTCTTGAGGCATATATAATCTAACGTATGGACACAGTGGAGGTGTGTTATCGAAAGCGCTGTATCCTTTTGGAAGCTTTTCTCCATGAACTGCGATAGCTATCAAAAAGAACACAAGGAATGCTCTTTTCATTTTGATTACAGTTTACGCAGTACTGTCTAGCACTATCTTAGCTACTAAAAAGTCATGCTCAACTGTGTACTTGAAACTTTGTGAGGAGGTAGAAGCTTTGATCGGGTAAACAATTCACAAACGATGGCAAAATACACCGTGTTAGCATACCCTGGTAATTTTCCAATCAAGAAAGCATTAATTGCAGCCGCATACGGTGGAATAGAAGATGAGATAGAGTACCCACCTTTTAATCATGGAGTTGATAACAAAAAAGAAGAGTTTTTGCAATTCTCGCCTCTTGGAAAAGTTCCATCTTTACTCATAACAGGTACAACGAACGGAATCTTTGAGTCAAATGCGATCGCGAGATTTATTGCACGTGTGGGAAACGATGCTGAGGGATTATTAGGCAAAGATGCCCTTGAGCAATCTATTATCGACGCATGGATAGATTTCGTTACTCTCTACGTTGCTCAAGATTCTACAAACCTATTCTTATTCAAATTCGGAAAGGGAACATTCAACAAAGAATTATTCGCAAAAGCATTAGACCAACAACGCTATGCATGGAAACATTTAGAAGATCATTTTAATAGACACAACAGAAAATTCCTCACCAACGATCGCATCACTTTAGCAGACATTATTATGGCAGTGACCATTGCTCCTTGCATAACTGTTGCTTTAGATCAAGAGTTTAGAAGTGCCTACCCTAAAACAGAAGCCTACATGCGAAGTTTGTTCGAACAAGAACCAATCAAGAAGGTATTTACAGGAACGCCAGTCAAATTTAACGAACAGTTCGATGTACCAAACAATTAAACAAAACAATTACACCGCGTAGAAAAACTTGTTTTGTCTTTGTACGTTCTTCGCGGAGCATAAAACACGTGTGAGTAATTCTGTTTTTATCTATTTAATATCTGTAGGTTTGAAGTACGTATGATCGTTTTCAGATGAGGCGTTCGAATAAATAAGCTGCGAGATTGTATTGTTACAGTTTGTTGACTCCATTTATTGCGCTTTTTCACGTCGTTTTAGTAGTTCTTCTACCATTTTGCTATTCGTGTGCTCTGAGAACTTTGTGCTACCCAACAAGTAACTTGCTGATGTTACGACAACTACAAAATTAAGTTATTTGAATTCATATTCGTTACCAATTACGCCTAAAAATTTTGTCAAACGCATGTTGTTCATTTTGTTGGTTGGCCAATTTTTTGTAATGGTTCAAGGTTAAGTCTCCAATTTTTTAACGCGTTCGTTAAGGTCTTGTACCGCTGTCAGAACCTCATTCAACTTTTTCATGACTGATTTAAGATCCACTTCCTCCTCTTCTTGTGGAGCGATTGTTCCATAGTCTTTGTCATCAGAAATTAGAGTTTCAAATTCTGTTTCTCGAGTGGCAGACCATATTTCTCGCTTTAGTGTTATAAAGTATTGTTTGTATGCTCTGCCAAGTAATTTGAGACGATCCCATGGAGCCAACTCTTCATTTTCAATCTTCTTCTGATCCTCCTCAGTAAGTACAATCTCTACAAATTGGAATAACATATGCATGATTACGCGATTTATAAAGCTAGTAGATGCATTTGCGGGTATCTTATTCGAGTAATTGTAGTAATCTAGCACAACTTCACAAACAACAGCGTAAAACACGTTAAAAACGACAAAAGTTGTCACAACACCAAACAGAGTAAAGTAGGTGAGTATTGCTATTTCCGAAAAGAGATTTTCTGCTACAAGATCATCAACAACATCTCCCCAATTGAACCACATTGATACCTCGAGCATGGTAATCAAACTCTTTTGAAGGTCTGGGAAATACTTGTTGCATGATACACATGTGGGATTGTTCTCAGCACTAAAGATCAAGAATGTTGCAATTCCAAAAAAATACATGATGGAAAAGAACAACATGCCTAGGTAGATTAACTTGGGCACTGCGAGTGATATTTTGTACAACGTAGGCCGAAGTATGTCTACATCAGCAATGAAGAGGCCTATTCGTATCGGTAAGGCGATACCAAAATATATGTAACTATCCGAGCCTGCAAGTGCCGAAAAAGTTACGTAACAATCAGCGACGATGATACAAAGGTCGTAGAACGCGTCAAACTCATTTGCAGGTGACATGACGAACCTCAAAATTGCTTCAAAAATAAAGTACGCAAGTAGGCATGTGTAAGCGATTGCTAAACCTCTGCGAGTATGATCTTTTTCTGCCATGCCATAAGCGTCGGAAGCGGCATAACTGGCATTGACGTAGCAACGCTGTAGTTCTGTCTGGTTGTAGCATTGTGGCATGTCATAGCAACCAGGTATAATTTGTGTTTGGTTATAACAGTTTTCTAGAGCGCTCATTCGAAAGTAGAGCGAACGCGTATTGAATGCCATGATAAGGCAGATAATTGTGAGTAGTATCGTCCACGAATAGAATAATCTGCTATCGAAGAATATCTCGAACCGTTTACGAACCTTATTGTTGTGGTATCGCTGCAACAGCGCTTCAAACATGTTTTCTTGTTTAGTTGGCTGACCGTTACAAATCAATTACTTGGTTATCAATGATTGGCATCCGATGTGCAAGAATTGTATTCTTGGTCGCATGTTACTTGCACTGAAAAACAAATCGAATATTTCCTGATCTAATTGAATCCATCTACCAAAGTACTCGCAAATCTCTACACGTGTATCGTAGCATGAAATCGCTGGCTACAGCGGCACATCCTTTTGTCCCACTCTTTGATTGTAATCACGTGTGAAGAAATTGTTGTTTGAATCTCCACTTTTGAATTTCACACAGACACATGATGCTCCAAAGTGCTCTAAGAAGGGCGCCACTACTCGCTAAATCATCAATCAAGCCATCCGGAGCTCCAACATTCGTTTTCAACAATGCACGATTCTTCTCTGCAGAAAGTTTAAAAACAGATACGAATATTGTCTCGAAAATGAGCATCAAAGATTTACCAGTATCAGAATCACTCAAAAATGCACTAGAAACATCATTCAAATTTTCAGATTTAACACTAGTTCAAGAGAAGGCTATTCCAGCCGTACTAGATCCTAATGACACTAGAGATGTGATCGTACAAAGCAAAACTGGTTCTGGCAAAACACTAGCCTTTTTGATTCCACTCGTAGAAACTATTTTGAAAAAGAAAAAATCAGGATCTCCTGTCATTAGCGGTCTAGTCATCACACCAACTAGAGAGTTGGCCATACAAATCGAAAGTGTATTGAGAAAATTATTAGCATCACTACGCGCCAACATACATCAAGATATTCTCATCGGAGGAATGAACGTCGCTCAAGAGGAGAAAAAACTAGTTAAATGGTTACGCGGTATCGGAACACCAGATATTATTGTCGCAACACCAGGTCGATTACTCATGCACTTGGACGGTATGCCCGAGTTCCAACTCTTGTTCAACAATTTAAATCACTTTGTTTTGGATGAAGCCGATACATTGATCGATATTGGTTTCATGGAAGATATCCAAAAAATCGCAAGATTTTTGCCAAAAGAGCGAAAAACCATGTTCTTTAGTGCGACTATGAAAAGAAAAGCAAATGAATTGGCACTTGATGTACTCAAGAAAGATCGTTTGTACATTACAAATGACGAAAGTGCTGCTATCCCATCGTTAAAGCAACGTGTATGGTTGATCGATGGCGATAACCGTTGGGCGAATTATATTCGTCTCATCATGGACAATCCATCCAAGAAGATGATCTTTTTCTTTGAAACAAAGAAAGCCGTTGATTTGTTCGCAAGATTCTTGAACCATTATGACATTCGCAATATTGCATTGCATGGTGGAAAAGACCAAAAAGCAAGAACTAATTTGTTTTTCCAATTTTCACAAGATACTCGCGCAAAAGTGTTAATTTGCACTGATGTTGCTGCTCGTGGTCTAGATTTCCCAGATGTTGATATTGTTGTACAAGCCGATTTACCAGTTGGCTCTTCAGACTTTGCAAACTATTTCCATCGTTCGGGAAGAACTGCACGTGCTGGTAAGAAGGGTATCGCCTTGTTACCACTCACTACACAAGAATCCGAATATGTTTTACCTGTCTTGAAACAATTCTTGAACGCTCACTACAAGGAAGAAGTAAAAATGATTCCAATCGACAAGGACGATGGTCTCGTTCTAGATGGTGACGTGAAATCCATTCAAGCCACCATGGAAGAACTTTCTTCCAAAGATTTGGATATTCGTCTTGAGGCAAGATCTGTAGCAAGAATGTTTGACCAAATTTCAACAAGATTCCAAAGTTTGTATTTGCGTGGTGTTCGCGTTTACACAGCAGATGCAGTTTTGAGAAACATGCAAGCTAGTGTGAACAAATCTTTGGGTGTTGAAACCTCTTTTTCTGGTTCACTTGGTGGTGGACTAGGTATGGGCATGCAAAGAGAAGAAAATAGATTCACAAAATCTAGACCAGCATATAGAAGAGATGATTCTTATAATGAACGTAGAAATACGTATGGTCGTCCAGATCGTTCATTTGGTGGTTACGCAAAGAGTAGCTATCGCGAACGTGATAGTTCACCAAGTCGTTCGTTTGGTGATCGCTCTTCGGAAGAGTCTTCGCGACCACGTAGTTTTGGTGGAAGAACATTCACAGATCGTCGTGTAACTCGTGATGAAGATGATTCGAGAAGATTCCAAAAGTCTAGGCCTACATATGACTTTAAATTTGATGATGACGAAAATAGCGACTTTATGAACATAAGGTCAAGAAGATAAATAAATTTTTATATTATCAATACACAGCACCACTTGCATATGCTAATAAAAACGCGAATAGTGGCAGTAATATACAAACAATGTAAACAAATCCAATGAAAAAGAACAATATGAAAAGTATTTTTGCGCGACGTGAATATAGCCTAGCTTCGTCTGAATTGCTGTCGTTAAACTTGTATAGCGATATGAATGGTAAGCACGCGAAACATGGTACAGCTAGTAACGTAAGTATGATTGCAGCTACGATGGAAACAGTAAAGTTTCGTTTTGCATCTTTCGCATCAACATCGCCAAGGGTATCATATACTTTTGCGCTACCAGGTGCTTGTGTAGATATTGTTACGGTATGTATTGGTTCATTATATATCGGCGTTATGTTGTTTTCATCGTACGGCCGAACGTGTTCTTGTTCCTGCATCATTATTTGATTTTGCTAAAAATAATATCTTCTTCTCCTGTTTTTCTTTTCAGAGCAACACCGAAAATCCAAGCTTCATAGAAATCATTTGAGGTGGAAACAATTCAAACGAAACCAATGTAATACAAACATTCGACGCAATTTCAGAAGGAAATTTTAACTTGCAGTAGAATCAGCACGCTGTTTCTCGTGCTAAGCTATCAGAGTAAAAACATATGGATTCGCAGCAACACGAACAAGATGTTGCTCTGTTGTATTGAGCTACTTGACAAATCCGACCGTCAGTGTCAATGTCATTTGCGGTAATCAAGCAAACAACATGTCCACAACAGAGAACGACATAGACGTTGCGAAGAAACAGATTCAACATTTTGTAGACCAACAAGCTCATGAAATAGATCAGAATCTCCAAAAGAAACTAAAAGATTTCTGGACATTAACGTCCCGCGTTTACACCTTGGAAAGAAACCTACAATTTGCGGAGAAACAAATTAAAAAACAACAAGCCAGAGCTGTCGCTCCAGTTTTACAAACTTCAGAAACAACAACCGAGAGTGAACAATTAAAAGCAGCGATAGTTGGCTGCATTGTTAATCCACCTGAACCCGTTGTCGCACAAGAAAAAAAGAATGAAGAACAAGATATCAAACATGTACTCGTGATACAACGCAATTTCCGCCGTTTTAAACAACGACGTTTATTGAGACAATTAGTAACCATGTTCGTGTCGTCACCACACGCACAAAGTATGCGACAAAGAAATAATGTCATTCGCGAAATCGAAAAGACAGAAGAGACGTATATCCAAGGTTTAATGCTCGCGAAAAAATTATATTTGCAACCGTTACGTTACGTACAAACTGATAAGGAACGTTTTGGAATAACCTTGCAAGAGATTGATATTTTGTTCATCAACTTGTCACAAATACTTCGTTTGCATCAAATCTTTTTGGCACATATCAAACAAGAAATGAATTGTTGGCCAGTTGTCCATATAGGAGATGTTTTTGTGAATCAAGCACCACTAGTAAGTATTTTGTTACTCTTTAACAATAAGTTTTTATTTTATATTCGATACATCAACTTGTACCAAGAGTCAGCCAACTTGTTGAGAGCGTTAAAGAAACGAGAACCAAAATTCGAACAATTCCTAAAAGATCAAAAGAAACGTCCAGAATCCAATTCGACAGGACTTGATTCGTTACTTATCACACCTATTCAACGTTTACCAAGGTACGCGCATAGTTTTATAATTTAATTCTAGATATAATTTGTTACTGCGTGAACTCATCAAAGTTACAGTTCCTGATCACGTAGACTATGAAAAACTACAATTCGCGTACGATCGCATTGCAATGGTCAATCAAACTATTAACGCGCAACGCGCAGAACACGAAACATTTGCCATGATACACAACTTGCGATCTAAACTGAAAGATTCGGATGAACCAGTAGATTTATCTGGCATCGACGCGTTACTGATGGACCCAACGACCAAAAAACCAATTCGCAAATACAAAGGATATGAAGGTCCAGGTCGCATGACTACATCAACAACGGACATGTCGAGTGACTCAAAAAAGATCATCGATATTTACGCATACGTTTTCAAGGACATGCTATTCATCACGTACAAGAATAAGAAGCAACCTGAATTGTTAATTCTCGATTTTAGCAAGGAGTCACCAATGGATGTAACGTTAATGCCAAGTACAACAAGTTCCGTATTACCAAAAGAATCTATTCACATGCTCGTCGCTGATGATCGCGATGGTATCAACCACATCTATTCGTTACATTTTTCCGACCATATGGGTTCCACAAAAGTACACGAATCGTGGAAAAATGCGCTAGAAAAAACCATTCTAAAATCACAAAAGAAAAAAGACATGTTTAGGGAACACAAAGATAAAAAGAAAAAAGTTGTTCAAGAAAAAGAAGAAAATGAAATGATACGAGAGTATCGAAGAATTTTCGAAGTCGATCGATCCGTTGATACACAAACGTTATTCATCATGGATAAATATTGTCCATCGGAAGCGACAAAGAGACAATTTGGACATGACAAGAAAGTGAAACAATTAACGCATAACAAGTCCATTGGAAAGATAGGAGATGTCAAGCAAAAAGAAGCAGAAGAAAATTTATTAAGAAAATTCTTGGGTCAAAAGGGTGATCGCAAAAGCGTAGCTGAAGACAAACCAAAAGGGTACGTTTCTCCGTACGCAGAAACGACTGAAATAAAACCACTGGAGGAGAAACCAAAAGGTTACGTATCACCGTACGAGGAACCTGCAAAAACGACGGAAACTGTTGATAAAGAGAAACCAAAAGGTTACGTGTCGCCTTATGATGAACAACCATCGCAACTCTTGGCAAAGAGTTCTGATAAAAATGTAAAGAAACAAGATACTGGACATCAAATTGGTGATGAAGTGAAGAAATTGTTTGGTGGTGTTGAGAAATTGTTGCATATTAATGATCATAAGGATTCCAAGAAGAAGGACGAAAAGAAGAAAGAGGAAAAGAAAGAAGAAAAGAAAAAGTAAACTTGAACTATATTTACCTGTAGCCATTGTTAATATTTTGTTGAATATTCGGAGCTATGGTAGAACAATGCATTAAAAAGAGACTTCAAGTGTTTCTTGAAGCAGGTGACGTATTTTCAAATATTAATTTACTCCATGCCGATAGCTCAGTTTTGCACGTTCTTGTAAACATCCCACAAAACTCATACGTCATGTTCACGAGAGCAAGTGGAGTAATTATAGTTACGCAGTACGCAGGCAATTGTGCGCTGTCTTGTCTAGAAACTATGCTCAGAGACAAGCTCAATTCGAATCCGAACATTTACATTTGGCTTCATACTATGAAGTTGTACAACATACATACCAATGTATCAATAGAATACTTACGACCGCGACATAACGTTACTAGTGTGCAATTTATAAGCAAAGTTTACTTTGCGGTGCTAACAAGAACACAGATCTTTGTGTATGATGTAGCAAAAACGCAACCAGTTCGCAGTAGATTCGAAAAGAATACATCCTTTAAAAAGATGCTGGTAATCGGTGTGTATGTTGTTGGTTTCATGATTTATCAAGGAGAGCTTGCAGTTTACTCCTGGAATACTTCAACCGATGAGTTTTTATCACAGGATGAATTGGTACTTGACATGAATAAGGCTAACGAAACCTCATTTATCACGTGCGACCACCGATGCGTGCACATTTGGGATGCTGCAACATTGACAAAGAAAATCCTATTGGACCTGGAAAGAACAGTAATATTTCATGATATAGAGTGGTTAAGCGATACAAAGATTGCTTTCATCACAGAAGGGCCAACGAGTGTACTCAAGGTGTGGAATTTAGAAATGAATGACTGTATTGAGCACACTATTTCAACATCAAGAATGATTGGGTGCTCTATTGCGAAAATAAATGACAGAAGAATCATAGTGCGGCTTAGACTGCTTAGGTCGGGCTTTGATACAACGTGTCAAGTAATAGATGTAGAAAATGGTGAAATGGTACCAACACCACAATTTGAAAGCTTGTATTTGCAACATGGGCTTTTAGTATCTAATAGAAAAGAGATCTATGAAATTCACAACATGAATGTTAGCATGTTGCGAGAAGTACAAGAGTGAAAAATTTGTAATGAGCAACAACGCAAAAGATCTGGTAGCTAACGCCCTGTTCGATGTCAAAGATAAAATCGTTGTCGTAACTGGCGGTACACGAGGAATTGGTTTCATGATCGCCAGTGGATTCCTCGTCAATGGCGCAACAGTATTTGTGAATTCTAGAAAACAAAAAGATTGTGAAAAAGCAGAAGCGGAATTTGCTAAAATCGCACCGAACGGAAAGTACCATACTTTTGTAGTCGATTTGGGAACAGAAAAAGGTTGTATCGATTATTCAAACTTTATCAAACAAAAAGAAGATCGTGTTGACGTGTTGGTGAACAATGCTGGTACATCTTGGGCAGAACCAATCGAAACGTATCCCGATCACGCGTGGGACAAGTTAATGGCCTTGAACGTCAAAGCCGCTTTTCATATGACTAAATTTTTACTTCCACACTTGCGAAAAGCAAAAGAAGGCGCTAGCGTGATCAACATCGGTTCGATTAGCGGAGAAAGTGTATCAGCTCTAGAATACTACGCTTACTCTGCATCAAAAGCAGCAATTCATCACTTGACGAGACATTTGGCAAGTAGACTTGCCAGAGATAACATTCGAGTCAACTGCCTCGCATGCGGACTCTTTCTCACCCAATTAACAAAAGTCACCGTCGAGAGAAACAAAGAAGACATGTTCGCCAATATCCCTCTCAATAGAAGTGGTCATGCGACTGATATCGCTGGTACATGCATGTTCTTGTCCAGCAAAGCTGCTGCATGGATTACTGGAGCTGTAGTACCTCTAGAAGGTGGTACTTTAATTAAATCGTACTTGTGATCAATTGCTAAAAATAGACCACACCAAAAATGAAAATCTTCATCTTTGCAGTTCTTGCTGCGGTGCTCTTTGCACAAGTCATAAGAGACGACGTGCCAGTGTTACCGTATCCTGAAGAGTATCGTGACACGGTAGGTGGTGTAACGCTACAACTTTATGGACCTGCTTTTAAAGTTTCTTTACACGCTCACAACGGTTCAGAATTGGTTTTAAAACAGTATCCAGTGTTAGACGCTGCTGTTGCTCGATATCGTAACATAATATTTGAAAATGATGATTCGTACTTTCGTGGAAAAGAGCCGCCAACATTTAAAGTTCAAATCACGTTGAGTAAACAAGCAGAAGAACCACTAGTCCCTCCTCCACTACAAACTGGAGTAGATATGCACGAAGAGTATACCATGCTCGTTGAAAAAGAATATTCTTGTAAAATCTTTGTCGCCTCGCAGTGGGGAGTACTACGTGCTTTGGAGACGCTATCGCAACTCATCACGTACGATGAAGATCGAAATGACTTTTTAATACGAAACGTTCCAATCTTTATCGAAGATAGACCTCGTTTTCACGTAAGATTTTGTTCATCAAAATTAACACGCTAGTGGAGAGGTTTAATGATTGACACGTCTCGTCATTTCCTGTTTGTTTCGGTCATCAAGAAAGTAATCGACGCTATGTCGTACGAAAAATTAAACGTGCTTCATATTCATCTAATAGATGCCGAATCGATACCAATAGATCTAAAAAGATATCCACATTTTGGAGAAAAAGGTCGATGGCATGCAAACGCACACTACACCCAAGAAGAATTAAAAGAACTAGTCAATTACGCGTTCATGCGAGGAATAGCAGTAATTGCAGAATTTGATTTACCTGGACATGCGTACGCATGGGGATACGCATACCCACAAACGCGTTCCACGTGTCACCAACTCAAGAAATTTAATATGAATAATTATCCTATTCAACCAACAAATAACTTGACTTATGGCATCATTGATGCTATCGTAGAAGAAATGTCACCTATTTTTACTAATGAATATATGCATTTCGGAGGAGATGAACTCGTACTCGGTTGTTGGCAAAATGATGAACAAGTAATCGAGTACTTGAAGAGTCATCCAGAAATTAAAAACATGCAAGATTTGTGGGGGCATTTCCAAGTACAATTAGAAAAAGTATGCGCGTGAATAGAATCTAATTTTTAGATTTATAGAAAATATGGAAAAAGAATGATTTGTTGGGAAGAATTACTCACGCATTTGAAGACAGGTGTTTATCAAGTTCCAAAAGATTCCATTGTTCAAATTTGGATCAATGAAACTTCATTAAAACCTATTGTAGAGTCCGGTTATCGCGCTGTACTTAGCGCAGGACTCTACCTTTCCAAACAGAAACCTGTGTGGAGTAGCGCATCCCATTCCATGTGGGAAGACACTTGGGAGGATATGTACAGCTACATCAATCCTGTATGACTTTGTTTTATGCTAAAAATGTAGGTGTATAACTCGCTGAACGATGTAGGAAAAAAAAACTTTTTAGGATTAGAAATGGCAATGTGGAGCGAACAAGTTGACAATTTGTCCATTTTGCAGAAAATTTGGATTAGAGGAAGCGCTGTTGCAGAA
>JAESGV010000314.1_pt1 | contig 21963 bp, 26 predicted proteins | sample 9269781 | NCBI WGS metagenome assembly JAESGV01 (sample SAMN15741586, study PRJNA653496) | algae metagenome | isolation source: Tildeniella torsiva UHER 1998/13D and co-occurring heterotrophs from... | place: Slovakia: Slovak Paradise National Park, Hrabusice, Kosice Region | collected 2000-01-01
GTGTATCCGGTCAAGTATATTATCGCAGTATAACAAGGGAACATTGGTTATTAGGCCCAATACATATTTTTTGTGTGCAAATATGCACCGAGATTTGTCGTACTCTGTGAATGTTTCCTCTTTTACGCTACATAGTTTTGTTTTACCATGTCGTGCTGCTGTTAAGAGGGTATTCGAGTCCAAGAAATGTAAGATATTTACATCTTCTGTGAATGGAATTCTTTTGTGTATCTTGTCGTTGATGTAAACGTTGATATTGTCGTTGGCTACTAGTGCCATGTAGTGCTTTGTTGCGCACAGTCGTACTGTCAGTAATTGCCTTAAACTATCTGTTGTATGTGCTGTATGTTCTCCATGAACAACTATCGTGACTGTATCCCACTGCAACGAACAGGAAGTTTGCATTTCCATTACAACAAAAACAAGTTTACTTCTTTGCTTGCTGTTGCTCTAACTCTCTTCCTTGCTTAATATTCATCTCACATTGATCTGCCCAACTTGTATATCCACCACGTTTAAAGATCTCTAACGCATTCTCCAAATCTTGATACGCTTTCTCATATTGGCCAACAGAAACCCAAGTAACACCTCTAAAGTACAACAAATACGCATATTCAAACTCTGCGGAGGCTGCATCTCTTACTTTCCACTTTTCATAAACGCCACTGTCTACATAGCTCTTTTGTACATTTTCAAACGCTTTTAGCGCAACTGCAAACTCTCCTCTGTGGAAACGTATGGCACCTACCAAGTTTTCTGTACGGAATAAACACTCGTTGAATGTATCTGGATCACCGTCATCACCTCTACGTTGAAGCATCTAAAAAGTTATTTTTAGGAATACGACTACTTACATGGAATGTTCTTGTGACTGTGTTTTGTGCTAATGTGTAGTGTTTCTTGCGTTCGTAAGCGCGTGCCAAATATGTTCCAATTAGAGTGATGAATTGAGCGTTGTAGTAGTTGGAATGAAGCTCCATTCCGATTAATGCTTTTTCTGCGCAAATAATTCCCAAATCGACGCGATCGTTATCAAAATAAAGTCGTGCGAGTAGGATTGTTGCTTGTGTGGTTACATGCGCAGACCAACCATGTAAACCTTCTGATAATGAAATGGCTTGCTCCAAATAAGAAATCGCTTGTTGAACACTAATTGTTAGTTGCCAATCCAAACGCATACTTGTTATTGCCAACAAAATATTCTGCCAATTCATAGTAAGCAGTTGCAATATAGATCGAGTTGTCTAGTGTTGGCGCTCCAAACGTTGATAATGCATCCAAAAGTATTTTGTTCGCATCTTTGTACTTTCCCAAGCCTTTAATGATATTTGCGTGTGTCATTTTAATACGAGGGACGAGTTGCGACGTATCGTTGTTTTTAGGTGTTATAGCAATAGCGTGCTCGATTAATTCTTTCGCCTTATTCAAGTCACCACTTAGTTGCATGATTTGAGCGCCTCGCCAATATGACTGTTGTTGTGTTAAATATTGTGTTTAAAAATACCATAAAAAGTGGATGTTTGAGTTTATGCTGCTTTTCAATACGCGAGAGTACTTTTAGTGCCTCTTCTACATTTTCTTTTTCAGTTTTTTCTAATAGTGATTCTACTTCGCGTTCTATTTCATCGAATTTGTTTTGCTGCTCATATTGTTGAAGCACAGATGCTGAAGATTGTCTTGGTGTACGTAAAACCGAGAATCGTCTACTAATGTTGGCGGATCGTGCGAAACGAAGCATTTCTTGTAAACCTTTGAAAACGACATGTCTACCTCGCTAGTTTTTACTGACGTCTCGTTTATCAATACTAGCGCAGACCTAACACCACTGCAACTATTAGTCTTGTTAAAATCTGCAAGAGCTTCGTCCAACTATTTAACTCGCATACCTGCAAACGAAATCGCCGCGGCTACTATTAGTACAGAAAGATTTAATGGTTTTACAGACGTTGCTAAAGTGAACGACAATACAATAATCACTATTCAAGACCCATGTTGCGCAACTATCTGGACACTATCAGCAGGCGAACTTATAATCAAACATAGATTCGATACTCTGGGCAACAAGACAGACAAATATAGTTGGGAAATTATAGTTGAAGACAATCTTGCCTACATACTCCAATTCGATCAAATCTTGGTCGTGGATGTCTTAAATTGTATCGAGCTACCAACGATAACCCTAATTGATGAAGTGAACTATCGGTACAGCCATCCAACAATGCTTAAAACAAACGACATGTTTATATTACCACATGGCGAAAAAATCGGATTTCACTCTCTGAACGGTGACAAGATACGAGAAACACAGATGTCTTACGATCGCGAAGAACACATTTACACGACTTGTAAAATTGACAATCAAAGAATTGCAATTGGTAGCAGTCTCTGCCTCCGTGTTTTTAACATACATACCGATCGTGTAGAGTGGGAAATGGAATCTGATTCTGTCAATATTATTTCTGTTGTTTATTTTGCAGAGTTTGATATTCTAGTTTATGGAACAGGTAGTGGTGATACTGTCTTTATGAGTTTAAAAGATAAGAAGATGTTATATAAATCACCGTGTGTACATGGTTGGAGCACTCTAAATGTGGTATCTTTAGCGATACCGCCTTTTTTATTGTAACTTTCGATAAATTACTGAGTTGGTTGTCCCTGTAGACTTCTATCTCTTGTTGAAGGCTCTAGTTATTGTACGTTCCGTGGAGTGTCCTACAAATACTCCATATTTTTTCTTTGAACTACCAACGTTCAAAGGCAGGTTTCTGGTAGGCCCTGCTAATTAATTTTTTTTCAAGAGCTAGCCCTTTTCGCTAGAGCTAACTTCGTTTGGCGATTTTTAATTTCGCACTCGTCAACATCAAATAAGTCGCTACGTTTAACGTATTTTCTCAAACGCAGTTTCGATTTTAGTACTATTTTTCAGTTGCTCAAGTCCTCAGGTCACTACTAGTCGGTCGCTCAAGAACTCACCTATTTTTCGGTCGCTCAAGCACTCACTCGTACACTCTATTTTTTTATCATTTTTCACCTATAATAATGTCCTCCACCAAAATTCAATTGTGGAATGACAATTTTGACAAATACGTTTTAAATTCTTTGGAATCGTGGTCTGGATGTACCGGATTTTACTCCTATTTGTAGTGTTACTCACACTACTGTTGCTGTTGTTGAAGTTATTCCAGTCCAAACAACAATCTTGCCCAACTAAGTCACCACTGCTAGTTCAGTAGACACTAACGCTACTACATACAGCATCATACCTGCTATTACTCAAAGTGAAGTCAAAACCACCTTTGGTGCATTTGGTGACTTTGACATAGATGCTACTCTGGAAGAAGCCAATAAAAGTCAAGTTGATCTTTATATTGCGCATCCAGACAAGTTCAAACTACTTCTTATGGTCAATTCTGCTATCAGCAACAATTTAGCTACTAAAGATAGCTACTGTACTGCTAACAAGATCTCATTCTCATTCAAAGACCCTTTAGACCGTAAACGAGGTGTATGAACTGACTAGTATAAGGCATCACCCAAGCATAACGCTATTATGAAAGAACAAGCATTACAATGGTTGTCAGAATCTATTATCAAGTGCTTCAATGACAATGCCCCACCATTAGTTGATGAACAAGGCATTTCCAATGATTCATTCAATACACCTATGTTTGTCACTGGTCCAAAGCAGCGTACTATTGATGATTATGTCAAGTTAAATGACAAGTTGGAAAATGATACTAAGAGTGTTTCTGGTATTGATGATATGTTCAACTGGATTGCAAGTTGCGACAAGATTGCAGTATTTTCAGAAATCGATCTAGTTCATGCATTCTTACAGCTGTTAATACGTGAGTGTGATCAACTACTCACAGCATTTACTATCGATGGAGTGCGCTATGTATTTCTATGTGCACAGCTAGGAATCAAGATTATTCCATCGTTTTTTCAACAGATAATACATAGTATCCTGCAGGAATATGACTATTTGGACTTTGCTCGCACTCATATTGACAATGTTTGTGTTGTTAGTGGTTCTGTTAAACAACATGTCATTCATCTCAACAAGATACTTGATGCGCTCACTAGCAAGGCACTAACTATCAATTACGAGAAATGCCATCTGTTTCAAGTGCAAATGCCGTTTTTAGGTATGATACTTACTACTACTGATATCAAACCTAACTTATCCAAGATTTGTAACATGAATACTTGGATTCAACTAAAGAACCTCAAGCAACTAGGTTCTGTTTTAGGTATTTTCAGCTTTTTCTGCAGGTTTGTACCTCATTACACTGAAATGGTACTACCACTGCTTGCTGTAAAAGATGAACACATTTTGTGGAGCGATATTTATAAAAAAGCGTATATGAAGTTATATGATGCACTGATGTCATCAGATGTGCTGCTTTAGTTCCCAAGAAGTGGACATGTTATAGAAATCGCTACTGATGCTTCAGACCATGCTATAGGTGCTGCTGTTTTTCAACGTATTGATAATATTGTTTGTTATGTTAGTTTTGCGTCAAAAATACTCTCTACAAGCGAGTTTAACTACACCATTGCAAAGAAAGAGTTACTTTCAGCGGTATACTTTATCGAATACTACAAGGAAATGCTGTTAAGAACATTTTTTAAACTGCATATGGATTGCAAAGCAATGAGTGAAGCAATTGTTAGTGTTACTGCTCCAATTTGCCGTAACCAAACTATGGCTGGTTGGTTCAACAAGTTGTCACAGTATGACTTTGAAATCTACTATTTACCAGGCAAGAAAAATATCTTACCTGATCTGTGTTCATGCGTACACTATATTAACGCGGTTACTACCAAGGATGGTGTAAGTATTACTGATGCTGAAGTCAAACAGCTCATCTATGACGCTCATGCTATTGGTCACTTTGGTGTCAATGGTATGTATGATCATATTCATACTACCTTGGGTATAAGAGGTATTCCTCATCTTAAGAAACGTTTGTTAGAGTATTGCTCCTCCTGCAAGGTTTGTGGAGAAGTTAACAACTGGCGTGTTGGTTATAGTAGTTTGCAAGTACCACTCACCTTATTGCCTGGTGAACGCTGGTTATCTGACCTTATGGAAATGACTAAGTCAACTTTTGGCTGTGTTTTCATCTTAGTTGTAGTTGATGAACTTACACACTTCATTTGGTTGTTTGCACTTACCAACAAGTTTGATGAAGCTATTGCTGCCTGTTTCCTCAAAGTTTGCACCAACTTTGGCTTTTCAAGATGTATTAAAACTGATAATAGTAAAGAGTTCCATAACAGTTTTGTTGAAGCAGTTCGATTATGTGGCAATGTTGCTTATGACACTACCATTGCACATAATCATCATGCAAACAGTATTGCTAAGTGTTGAAGGTTGATTCTAATCATATTGTTGATCAATAATTATTTTGATCAACAAAAAACATTTTGATTAAATAAAAACATTCCGATCAAACAAAAACATTTTGATTAAACATGATTATTTTAATTATAAATACTATTTTCCCTCTTTTAATTCCCTTTTTACTTTACTTTACTGGTGAAAACTTTTTTGAACTATTTTTAAAGTGTTTACTACTTAATAATTTCTTTGATGGTGTAGCAGATCCTCTTTGTCGACAGCCTTTCTTTGGTGACTTTCTTATTTGAATTAAACGATTTAATTTTTGAAGATTAACATCATTATATTCACTTTTTTCTTCTTGTTGTTTTTCTTCTTTTTCTTCATTTTCTTCTTCTTGTCTTCTTTGTTCTTCTTCTTGTCTCCTTTGTTTTCTTTGTTGTTGTCTGTTATCTTGTTCTAAATCATAAAAAAAATCATCAATTTGATCACTTTCATCTTCATCACTGTCTAGTGCAAAGATTTGACTTATAAAACTCTTTTAAATACTTGTCATTTTTGAAACTTGAGCATGTTGTTCTTCTACTCGAATTGATATTGTTTTCATACTTTCATCTGAAGTTTGAAAATCAAAATCATCATTCAACCATGCTCTGTGAGTTGAAGTGATATGTAAAGGTAAAAACTCTCTTTCAGCTCTTCGTACATTCATAAAGAACAAAGATAACTTCAATTTCAAGTTATAAATGTCTTTGTGTACTTTTAGCTTCTTGTTGCATGAAAATATCTTGAATACTGAACCAACATCAGCAAATCCTGTCTCAATATGTGATCTTTTGGCACCAAATCGATTGATATACTCTGTTTCACCAAGTTTAAAATCAATATTGGTTATTTTGCGGAGAGGAAACACAAAATTTGAGGTATTAAACTCATCAGCCACATTTTGCTGTTTTAACAACTTGGTAACAAACAAGGTGTAACCACCATCAAGTTGCAACACATCAGTTCTTGCCATAGCACATTAAGGCTTCCAAGCAACAAATATACTTCCATCATTGTTGATAGCACATGGTTCACTTGAAGAAACAAGTAAAAACATACCATTAATGTCCATCATTACTTGTGTACAAAGTTCTGATTCTTTCAATTTGTAACTATAAAAGCTACTATGCTTGAATCCTTTTGTCTCATATTGAGAGCTGTAGTTGATACGTGCATCATGTCCATCTGCATAAAGAGTAACACATTTAAACTCTTCTGGATTGTTTAATAATGCACTGCAAACACGAATTGCAGGACTACTAAACATTGTAGTTATCTTTTCATCTAACCACTTTTCAAGTTTAGCTTGATTCTTTATGAATACTTCTTTATAAAGTGCTTGAAATATTGATTGTGGAATACAAGGTTTTATTTCAGCAAAAGTCTTTTCTGTAAGTAATTGATAAATAATTAACAATCCTTTTTCAGTGTTTCGATATGGTCCACTCCAATCATGCTTACTCCAAAAGTCATTTAAAAAGATAAATGGTTTTAAAGTGCCAACAGAGTTTGATATCAATGATTTAACATCAAAGATATTTCTAACACTTTTAGAGACAGTTCGATGGTATTTTAATACTTTTATAGTATTCTATGGTGTTTCAAGTAAGGGAGACCAGTATTTTCTAATGAGAGTTGCTTTTAAGCGAGTTAATTTGTTGTCTAACTGTTCATCTATCATAGACATTTGTGTGAAATAACAAGTTGACTCAATTTTACAACAAATTTTTAATCATGATCAAAATGTTTGACTATGATCAAAATGTTTGACCATGATCAAAATGTTTGATTATAATCATAATATTTAATTTTAATCATTATAGTTTCGATTAAGCCTCGTTCTATCCGCAATGCATGCTCTGTTGTCCTTAAGCTAGCCAGAGAAGCTACTAGTAATGTTAAAACTTGGAACAAATTTGTAGATATTGCTGCATTATATATGAATGCTAAGATTCACTTTACTCCACGTGTTACACCCTTTAGTCTTATGTTTGGACGTAATCCTTTTTTCCAGGGGGAGGGAGCCAAGATTAGCTCTATTCCACTAGAAAAACTACAAACTCGTATGGTTGAATTTTAGACTACTTATAAGAATCACATTGTTAAAAATATCAACGCAAATAGAATGTTGCAACATGAAAAGAATGTGAAGTCTTACCGCCATAAACTCTCTGATTATAAGAAAGGAGAAGGAGTAATAGTTAAGAACTTCAAGAAGAAGACTAAGTCTGATAAGAGTTACTTTGGTCCTTTTGTAAGTGTTGGACAACAATGAGTATTTGATTCGCTCACAAGTTGATACTTTTAAAGCTCCTGCTAACTTTCTCAAAAGAAGAACTCTCCAACCTAATGAACCCTTGTATGCATACGAGTTTGAACAAAAGACAAGTGAAGAAGGTGTTGATGATCACAAGGATAGATCATTTTCTATTCAAGAAAAGACTCCACTAGTAAGTAGAAGTGGAAGTGGAAGAGTCAGAAAGAATATAAATAAACTTGATCTTTAAGGGGGGGGAGTGTGGTATCTTTAGCGATAACGCCTTTTTTATTGTAACTTTCAATAAATTACTGAGTTGGTTGTCCCTGTAGACTTCTATCTCTTGTTGAAGGCTCCAGTTATCGTATGTTCCGTGGAGTGTCCTACAAATACTCCATACTAAAACGTGTTGGGTACTCTTGGGTTGCTGCCAATGCAGAAAAACTGAACGTGGTGATTTATGATGTGTTAACAGGAGAGAAAGTGTATCAACATGATCATCCAGTGAACTACTCTGTGGCATCTTTGACAAATGATTTGTTGGTCATGGTGACTCCGGGAGAGTTGTCAGTATGGAGGTAATAAACTTTGTAAACAGGCACTTCTTCGCCACAAAACATCAGCACAACTGTACAACGTCAGGTAACTGAAATGTTGTGGAGCGAAAATACCGAACAAATGAACACGAACAATAATACATGGAGAAAACGCATCAGTGAAAAGATAAAATCGCTGCACCCGTCAGACCACTCTTGTGGAAATATGTTTATAGTCGTTCTAGCATTGGTAATAGCTTCAACTGTAGTATTCTTTGTGTATCTAGTTCCTCTGGTAAAAAAAGAGAAGGCGAGACCGTTAACACCTCAAGATTGCATAGTATTTGACGTAACAACGATAAGTTTCAATTGTGGTACTCGTACTTGCTACAATGGTGTAGTCACATGCACTGGTACCCTTGTGCAAGACTCCAAAGTTGTACATGTGAATATGACAGTCAGTGTCGTGTGTGGCGACTACAAATGTATCTCTGAATTTAAAGCCACCTACAGAAACGGTACAATAGTGCCGGTGGAAGATATGTTGCCAAATGGTTCGTTAGGGATGGTGGTTACATTTGGCATATTAAGTGCCATATCTAATCCATTGATGGTCTTATTCATGATCTACATCGGTAGAAAGATTAAAAGAGATACATGGGGTAACGATAATGAAGACTATGATATTTAATGCAAGAAAACTTGTAAAAAAAATTTTACACCAGATGTTTGCAGACGTTCTCTTCGTTGGCACCGACGCAAATACAACACCTAAACAACTATATCACTTCCTACAACAAAGCAAGAAAAAATCGCGGTTCTTACTAACATCGTTACCAACACGACAACTGTTAAGTACAACTTTAATGGAGGGTCGAGTACATTGTCACGCAGTGCCAATAGACAATAACAAATTTATCGCTCTACACGACGTCAGTGAAGTCAGTATTTGCACGATAACAAACACTGCATTGCATATCCAATACAAAATCGATTTGAATCCAGCAGTATACAGTTGGGAAATAATAATTGTCGATAACAAAGCATTTGTGTTGCAGAATGATAAAATAATAATCATCAATACAGAAACGGGATCAGTACTGAAAGATTTTAACCTTGAGTGTAGAGCGGTTCAGCGATGCAGTCACCCGTGCATGACAAAAACAGAAGACACTATTTTAGTAGCAAGTGAGAAGAGCACCGTCTACGCGTACTCTTTCCAAGGACAACTCAAATACGACATATCACTACCGAAAAGAATTTTCACTGTCGAGATGATATCACGTGATCAAGTCGCCATCGGAAGTGATAACGGATTATATGTATACAATTTACAAAATATGCAAATAGAGTGGGAGAAATTGTACAACACGAAAGTCATCTCACTTGCAAGTTTTGAAGAATTTGGAATACTTGTAATAGGACTGCAACATGGGCATCATGTGTTATATTTGAAAACAAGAGAAAATATTGGAAACCCACTCAGAGTCACAGGATGGACTACTGTGAAGCGAGTGGGATACAGATGGGCGGCAATAATTTGTGAATACAAGGGTGTTACTATTATTGATGTAATAACGCAGGAAGTAGTTCGTGAGTATGATGAAAAAGCAAATTATACAGTTACGCCCTGGAGTAATAATCGTTTGATTATGATGACAAGAAATGGGATTTCCATTTGGGTGTAAATTTACCACGCATTTTGCGCATTTGGCAAACAATGATAATTTCAAGTCTGACAAGAAAAGAACAATGTAGACGATCGATAGTCAACAAGAAGTACCGTCTCAGAAAAGTAAATAATTTACAGTTGTGCATGTTTGTTTTTCAAAAACTCTTGTACGTTACTCAAGGTTGGTTTCTTTTCTGCGAAAACCATTTCCAAAACCAAGTCAATCAAATCATTTGACGTTGCGCCGATCATTGGCTTTTCCATATTCTTTCGCATATCTCCACGTGTTTTCTCTTTTTCAACCGTCCATGTCTTCTTTGTACTTGTATTGAACGTTAGCAACTCGTACAGTATGAAACCGAAATTTGTAATATCGCGATCAACATCTTGTCCTGCCTCTAGTGCATCAAAATCGTCGAAAATAATATCCCACTCGTTATCATTGTTACCGCGACCAACTTTGGAAATATTTTCCAAACCAAGTGTTGAAAAGCATGCGTTTTTTGCGTGTAACGCTTGTAGCGCTTTGCTGATTTGTTCGCCAATATGTACAATAATCTTTTCTGTAAAACTCAAGTACATTCTCTTGTGGAAATATTGCAAGTTTTCACGATCACTGAACGGCATGATAACGAACACTCTTTGATCGTTTCTGAACAAGTGTACAACTTTATCCACATACTGCGAATCAACTGTTTGTACTAGTTCGTATGGTTTTAGAATAGTATCAACTGAATCTGTCTTTGCGTCAAGTTGGCGTAACAGCATTTGCTTTTCATTGCTTTGATCAACGACTAAAAAATCCCATCCGCGTTTTGTCTTTCCTATTGGCTTTTGTTTTTTGAATCTTCCAACCTCGCCTGCTGTTTCAGAGATAAAGATGAATTCGCCAAACTTGTTGGACACTTCTGGTAACGTTGATGATGCTGATAACGCGATTGCTTTGCTCATGTTTGTGTGAAATTGAGAGGTTACACTTTAGGACTGAAACTTCATTGGATAACAAAGTCTCAAAAACAGGTTTGAAGCCTGCAAAAAAGCTTCAGCTAGTTGATCTTTTAACGGCTAGCTAATTAGCAAATTGATTGACTGTAGTCAGGACTTTGCTTAGGCGAACTCGGAGTAAGGTGTCAATTTTCAAACGCAAACAAAACGATGAAGATCTTATCCATCATTCTCTTTGTTGCACTTGCTGCAGTAGCAGTGTGCGATTTACCAGTTCATTGCTTATACCCAACCACAAAGGGTGACTGGGACTTCCACTTGACCGAACAAAACTTGGACAAGAACACAGCAGCATCGACTTGCTCATACAAGAAGGATATCTCCTCATTCGCAAAGACATACCGCGTTAGCCTCCAAGTACCAAATATTGCCCAAGATCAAGCTGGCAATAAGGGTACATGGACTTTAATTTATGATCAAGTACGCGTTTCCACATATTCTCACGCATTAGGGTTTCGAAGTCATTATTGGTGGCAACAGATACTTTGCATTCTTCAACTACACTGCAACTAACAGCCAAGTCGTATGTTTCCACACTTTAAACTAACACATACAGGTATCACACTGTGATAAAACTCTAGTTGGTTCTTTCCATGAAGATGGTGTCGATGCCAAAAAGTGGGGTTGCTATAAGGCCACTAAAGTCGCCTCTGATGAATCCTACGTTCACAAATACGAAATCCCACCACCAAGCAATGGTATCTTCATCAACGATATGGAAACTATTTCCAAGATCAACGCAGTACAATCCTTATGGAAGGCTGCTCCACATATGCCATTCGAAGGACTACCACGTTCCGAATTATTAAGAAAGACTGGTGGCGTCGTACCAACTTTTAAAATCCACGCAAAGAATGCACACGTTGCTGCCATGAGACAATATGCGCCAGTCAAGGCAGTTAATGATTTACCAAACTCTTATGATTGGAGAAACGTCGAAGGAAAGAACTATGTTTCACCAGTAAGAAACCAACAATCATGTGGTTCATGTTACATTTTCGGAACTGAAGGTATGTTCGAAGCAAGAATCAGAGTCGCCACCAAAAACGCCACACAAAGCATTTTCTCTCCACAAGAAGTTGTTTCATGCGATTCATTATATTCACAAGGATGCAATGGTGGTTTCCCATACCTCATTGAAAAATATGCTCAAGATTTTGGTATCGTTGAAGAAAGCTGCTATCCATACCACGGATCTGATTCTCAATGCAAACCAACTTCATGCAAGCGTCAATACTTTACCAACTATGGTTATGTTGGTGGTTACTATGGTGCTTCCACTGAACAAGGTATGATGGAAGAGATCTACAAGAACGGACCAATTGTAGTCAACTTTGAAGTTTTGAGTGATTTCTACTATTATAGAAGTGGTATTTACAAGCACACCAAGCTTGGTAACGACCCAGAACCATTTGTCACTGTTAACCACTCTGTATTGATTGTTGGTTGGGGTGAACAAGCTGGTACCAAGTACTGGATTGTCAAGAACTCATGGGGATCTGGTTGGGGTATGAATGGGTGAGTTATTTACTTCTTTATGACTAATTATTATAGATACTTCTGGATCATTCGTGGAGTTGACAATGTTGGTATTGAGTCATTGACCAGCGCTGCTATACCAGTTGTTTAAAGAGTAAACACTTTATTGCAACATTTTGTTGGCTTGTTCGATCACTACTAGCTCGTGTACTTCTTTAAAGTGACCTCCGTTGGCTTGTACAACAATCTGTGCACCAACTCGTTCTTGGAAGAGTTTCTTGTTTTGTTCCATGAAATCACCATGAGTATGCATATCATTATCGGAGACAAGAGCCACAATTGGGTGTGCGCTGGTAATAATTCGAACTCTTTCATAGTCAAATGGTTCCAACCATGAAAGGATTTTTGGGAATGGTGCGTTCACGACGAACCAGGCTGCGACGAGCAGTACTCCTCCAACGCAAGTATCTTCTGAAAGATCCTTCTTTAACGTGGTGCCTTCTTTCGCTACAACTCGTCTTCGACTTGTTGTCTCAAATGACCGACCCAAGTTTCAATGATTGGAGTCATGGGTTCTGGAAAGTCTGAACCGTGATATGCAAGTCTTGAAATCTGGATAGAAATCAACATTTGAGTTTCCAGCGAAGCGATGTACGACGAATAAGTGCTTCGAATGTTTGCTTTGTGTTGCTAAGCAGAGCAGTGAGTTTTATATCCACGCATCTAGCGGAGCGTAAAAGTTGGTGCTGTGCTTAGGTTCTAATGCGCTCTTTGCTGTTTTCGTAAGTGGTAAAGTCGCTGTTCCATTTGCTCAGTAAACTACTTGTAACTGCATGTACGTTCTCTGTAACATTGAATCAGAGCGAGTTGTGTAGCAAGTTGTAAAGTAGCACACAACTATCAAAACGAACATGTCAAACACCTCAGCTTCTCTTGTTGCGATTACCGTACCTGGAGGTAACTGCATAGTATCTCAGAATTCCACAGACAAATTGCAACAATTACTAAAGAGTAATTTCAGCACAGTACAACATAACTTTCCAAATACTCTAACAAACAGAAAGTTTTTACGTACACCAAACCATTCGATAAAAACGGATACCTGTACTACATCGCAACCAATAAATTAACAACACCGTGGGAGAACCCTGCAACAACCGGACGGATTAACGTGACTGCAACATCCACATACAGTCATTACACGAACCCTCACGTATGCGTAAATCACGACGGTCATGGAGAATTTTCGACCTCTAGTACTGTATCTCAACCAGGAGAGCATGTTCTTATCGATTTGGCCGACCAAAGACCTATTTGCGTAAATTACTATTGCATGAAAGGGGCAGGTTCGATAGGGCATGCGTTAATCAATTGGAACTTGGAAGCAAGTAACGATAAGCGAAATTGGGACGCACTTTCGGAACATAAAAATTTTACAGGATGGACCAGTATCGAACAGAGAAAACAAGGTTTAGGATTTCCTGTTGAGAACTGCAGAGCTAGGTATCGGTATTTCAGAATTATTTCAACAGGAATGAGCGATTCTACCCCGTACTATTTCGTCAGTAAGTTTTAGACAAGATATAAACTAATTTTCAAAGGGTTTGGAGGCTTTGAGCTTTATGGTACGGTGTAATAAAAATTTGTTAGAAAACAAGCACTAGAATTTCCAAGTTGCCTAGGCCGTTCAAAATTCACAAACACGCGCAACAACATGTCCATACCACAGTACCAATCGTTCTTAATCGCAACTACAGCACCTGTTGGCGCAGTGTTATTCACAAACCCATTCGATACGTGCAAAGTACTCAATTAAAATCGATGATTAACACAGAAAGGTTCGACTCCAATTGCAAGGACAAATTCCACAACAAGAACGTATCTATGCAAACACTGGCGACGCATTCGTAAAAATACTTAAAAATGAAGGCATCACAGGTTTGCAAAAAGGATTGGTTCCTGCAATGTTGCGAGAAAGTTCGAAAAATATTTTCAGACTTGGCTTGTTTGAACCGATTATGACTCGAGTACACGATAAAAATAATGGTCCTGCTCCTGTGTGGAAAAGATTCTTTGTAGGAATGTTTACCGGTACATTGGGTGCAATATCATGTAACCCTTTCGAACTAGTAAAAACTCGCATGCAAGCAAGTGCAAACAAGGCTATTGCTGTTGGGTCACAACATCAATATAAAAGCGCGTTTTCTGCTGTTGTTACAATTGCACGAACAGAAGGTGTAATGAGCTTGTGGAAAGGTTCTGGTATGAGTGTCGTAAGATCCATGTTGGCAACATCAACAAACTTGGCTCTCTATACATACACTAGGGAACAAGTTCTTTCTCGTGGAATCATGAAAGATGGATCTATTACCGATGCTGCATGTAGTATGTTCTCAAGCTTTTTCTCTACGATATTTAGTAACCCAATTGACGTGTTACGCACTCGGTACTATAATCAAAAGAAGGGTGGAGATGGTAGTGTCATGTACAAGAGCGGTATTGACGCGTTATTCAAGGTTGTCAAGCATGAAGGCGTGAAAGCACTAGGAAAAGGATTCTTTGCTTCTTTTATAAGAATGGGACCTCATTTTACTCTTACTTTTGTCTTTTACGAGCAACTGAAACGAATTGCGATAAAATGGAATAATAACTAGATTTATCCCATCAAATCCAGGAATGGTTCGAGAGATTTGATTGCTAGTGAGTATGGTATGCTGAGTACCATCAAAATGAATTTTTGAGCGTCTAGACCCGTGAGTGTTCCTGTCATACCTGCCAAGTTTCCTGCCAAGTCGCTCGGTTGAGCTGTTGCTACTTGGTCATATTTTGTTATTGAAAGAGTATTGTAGCCAAATGACACTCCAACATAATTTTGAGCAGCACTATCGTTAAATGGTAGGTCTAGCGATCCAGCGACTGCATTCCAAGTATGCTCTGTGGGTTGATCTATCAATGTGTTTTCAACTTTTGTAATCGTGAAAAAAGTATCAGAACCTGAAGTAGCGTATCTTGTTTCATCGGCATAAGGCACCGGTGCTTCCGGCAGAGTAAACGATACTTGAACTCCTTTTCTGAAAAGATTGTCTTGTGGAACTTCAGGCACTTTGAACAGCATACTCACAGAGCCAGTGAAGCCAGTTGTTCTTGAGGAGAGGGCAGTTGTACGATTATAGTTGAATTGATAGCATCTAAAATACGATGTGTTGTATGGTGGATCTAAATTTACCTCAACATACTTCATAATTTCAGGATAGTTCTGACATGAGTAGAATGATGTTGCATTGACATAGATGTAGCACGAAAGTAAAGAGATATGACATGCGTCACAATTGTAGCCAATATTCCAATTGCATATTCTATACTATTAACATGGACATGGTCCAAGTCACGTACGTTACCATGGGAAATGTTTGTATATCTTTGCTCTGTAGGGTAATCGCTGTAGATGGGGATGCCAACTTTTCCTTGTAGTCCAAAATAGCAGTAATCGTGTACACTACCAACCCTGAACAAGCACACTTTTGGTTAGTGCGATAATAAATTCTTACGAGAAAGATGAATACTTTGAACATATCCCACCAATACTTTTTCAAAAAAGATTGTACAACATACTGCCTCTCGACTTGGATTTTAGTGGGCATATCTACTGGAGATTCAATAACTTCTAATTTTTCCAAATATTTTTTAGCTGTGGGTTCTAATAGTCCCTGGAGTTTTTCATTTTGAGTTTGGAGTTCCTGCTGATAAAGCTGGAGTTGTGCCTTTAAATCTTCAACCTCTTTTGCGAGCTGTACAGTTGCATCTACACTAGGCTCCTCGACCAACTCCTCAGACATCTCTCAAGCATTCAGTTACTATACAGCGCTACGTCAACGAGGGCAATGGATTGTTAAGTAGTTGTATACGGCGTAAAAGAATAAATTTATATTCTCAACATATCTTAAGTACATATTTATTAACCCATTAGATCTAGGAAAGGTTCTAGCGATTTAATAGCTATAGAGTATGGTATACTCAGAACCATCAAGACAAACTTTTGAGCGTCAAGCCCGGTCAGCGTGCCTGTCATTCCAGCTAAATTTCCAGCGAGGTCGCTAGGCTGAGCTGATATCACTTGATCATATTTTGTTACAGACAAAGTATTATAGCCAAAAGAAACTCCTACGTAATTCTGAGATTGTGTATCGTTGTATGGAAGATCTAGCGTTCCAGCTACAGCGTTCCATGTATGCTCAGTTGGTTGATTTAGTAACGTGTTCTCAACCTTGGTTATGGTGAAAAACGTGTCGGAGCCTGCATTTGCATATCTTGTTTCATCTTCATACGGTACTTTCCCATCCGGCATAGTAAACGAGACTTGAACACCTTTTCGATACACATTGTCTGCTGGCACTTCTGGTACGGAGAACATCATACTTACAGAACCAGTGAATCCAGTCTTCCTTGAGGATAGAGCTATTGAGCTGTTAAAGTTAAACTGATAGCAATAGAAGTATGAAGAGTTATATGGGGGATCCAAATTAACTTCAATGTACTTCATTATTCCTGGGTTGTCATCGCACGAAAACGACGTGGTGATGTTGAGATACACGTAGCATTGTACTAGATCTATGTGACAGGCATCGCAGTTTTGACCAATATTCCAGTTACATATGCTTTGAGATTAGAAAAAACATTTTCGACTTACGTAACCATTGGAAAGGGTTGTACATCACGATTCTCTAGCGTGATAGATGTTGATGGAGATGCTAACTTTTGTTGGTAATCATAAATAGCTGAAATTAAGTAAGCGATCAACCCAATACACGCACACTATTTGTCAGCGCTAAAATATTTCTTACGAAAAATATGAACACTTTGAACATGTCCCACCAATACTTTTTCAAAAAACCAATAATTCTCTCCCTTCTGTACACATGTATCGGTGTTGGAGCTATTTCCATGTCAGATTGAGGTGATAAGCTAGCTTCAAAAGCTAGCTTTCGCGGTGGTGCTCCCTCAGTCTGCAACGCTTGTATTTCTCGCTGCTGTGATTTCACAAGCTCCTTAAGGTCCGCTAATTCGTGAGCAAGTTGTGATACTAAATCCACATCCTCCATGTTTCGCGCGCAAATAACGTAAACACTTAATGAGAAGCGACTTTGAAGATTTTAGCTAAATGTCTATTTTGCACGTTGTAATTGGTTGACTCAATTCTGAAAAATTTTCGAACTTTGAACAATGGTCTCCACCACACAATCAGCATCGCAATCGCCTCACAAATCATCACCTAAAAAAGCTCGCGCGTCGTACAGTAAATTTGTTCCATGCGCGGCGTGTAAATTAGGACGAGCGAACAAACGGTGCAATAGAACTGCGCCAATGTGTCTCGTTTGTTGTCGATTGTTGAGTACGCAAGAGGGGCACTGCACATGTTTGGAGCATGCGAAACCAGAAATAAAAGAACAAGTAAAAAATACATTAAGGACAATGGGAAGACTACCTCGACATAAATACAAACCAGTGACGCTAGATGGAGTGTCGAAAAAGACGAAAAAATAATTCGAGCGTGTAAATAATTTATTTTATGAAGTTCAGTGTATTTTCAATGTTTTCAGTTCTAGACCGACACAAGCAAGCCTGCGAATACCATTCGAGACGCAAATAACAACGAGGTACCAATAAATAAATAATTTAAGAATACATTGTTATCTCATCTTCCATCGTAACTGGTATGAGTCTTCTGGTTCGGTTCTCTTGTTCTTTCTTTTGATTCCACCTTTACAGACTAAATATTTGTAGTCAAAGTGGGTCGCCCAGTAGTCATGCTCCTGCCTCGTGTTATCGTCTGGTAGGCTAGTGGGTGTGCTTGGTGGAGTAGGAGTTACATTCATAGGTGATGTGGGAGCTATCAATGGAGGACTAAATGAAGTTAAATCGACAGGCGACTGGATTGGAACAGGCGATTCAAATTCTTGCTGTACTTCGGGAGCTAATGGCCTGGCTTGCACGTGGTTAGTTCTAGGATAGAATTGTATAAACTCTTGGCCACGTTCAGTTGGAGGTTCAATTGCAATGCGCTTGGAATCCACGGAGATTGGCCTCGCATGTCTACGTTTCTTGCTAACACCTTTTGGTGAAGATACATTGTAGCTGCGAGGACTAGGGGCAACTTCATGGTATTGGTACAATGGTGGCTGGGATAGAGGCTGCGTTTGTTCCATCACTATTTGGTTAGCAGCAATCCAGTTCTGTTGAGTTTGGTAGTTTAACACGATAATTTGAGGCTGTACATTTGGTGCTGCAATATGGTGACCATATTGTAGCTGGGAAAAGTCAATTTGTGGATGAGGGTATAGTTGTGGGTAATCTTGTGGCATATAAGTAGGGTAGAATTCTTGTGGCGGAACGCATATAGAAAGAGGCTGTACACTTTGGTTAATTAAGTCATTCAAATCTGGACCAGGTACAGGCCCATCATAAAAATCTGGAATTATGTCTGGTTCTGGCATATTATGTTGGATATATTGAGGTTCGACTATATCAACTGGTTCTGCTTTGGTCTCTGTGTGTCCCATCCTGTTCATCGCATTTAACAAATGTATCATACTGTCTGTATACGCTGCATGGTTTTCGTTGGTATCTTGATTATTGAAATCCATAGCACTAGCTACACGTGTTTGCGTGATCCTGTGTTTCTTATTTTTAGCTGGTTTCCACAAATCAATAATTCTTGAAGCTCCTAATTATGGTGTGTTCTAGTCTCGTTCGCTATCTTTTTCACTCATATGTGTATCGTAACCCTGCGACTGAGATTGGATGAGTCGCTATCCCACAGCGACCGCTAAGCCGCAGATTGTCATCGCAAACAAAACCAGCAACTTGCAACACTTCACATAGCAAGGCCTTTATTTGATCCTTTCGAATGTTCAAGTGTAGACATACAATTAGCTACCTTGACCTCGCTCAATCTACTTCTCCTCTTCGAATCCGTTATTGGGCAAGGTCAACCGTCTCCATCTATTAATAAATCGATCAGAATTCTCCGAGAAGCAAACTCACATCATCATCAACAAAACAGCGATGGAGAACAATAACAGCTACACGGATTCCATGATGAAGCTATTGGATGTCATGAATACAGTGCACGAAAGCACTGGTATAAAACCAGGCGAACCTATTCAGCAGATGCACACTATGAACCAAACCAGTGGTCGATCTAGACCTGCATTGAATCCGTTAATCATAAATAACACCTCGCAAGTTATAGATAGCCAACAATTACTTTCGCAGCTTCCTCCCAACCTATTGAACAATTTCGCAGGAAAGAATCCAATCATTATCGTCAACGTACAAAACACAGCACAAGAAACTAGAGCAAATCAACAGTTTAATCAGTATGGACTGAATAATTTGGAAACGTTTACAACTAATAATTTTCAAGAACCAACGCAACGATACCTAACGAAGCGGAGATACTCTACGGATGACGTCATGGACTGCAAACGGTTTCGTTTCGACCCATCTGTAATTCCTCACAAACGTAGTCCAAGTTTGCCACATTTATTCGATTTTAATGAGAACAATCAGTACCAACTGAACGAAAAAGTAGATTTGGTTTCAGATCCTGACCTACTGAATACTTTGAATGATATTGTTAATGGGTCGACGCCTTCACCAACCACACCTTCGTTACTATCACCACTGCACTTTAAACCTCATATGAGTGTTGATGAAATGTATCAAATGTCGCTAGCGGCAAGAGAGAAACAAAAGGACGAGAATGGAAGAATGCATGAGACTTTGAGTAGAGCAACGAACGCATTACCAACAGTAATGAACGAACCAAACCAAGATAAAAAGCAATAAATTATCAGTTGTTAAACGGAAACTACATTCCGAGTTAAGAATGCCAAAAGAAACACTCAACTAGATTGCAATAAATTAAACATTTTATACAGGTTTTTTGCATACTGCTATTCTTGATACTGTACAGCTGTCTGTTTTCCACTTTTTTACATTAATGCTCAATGGGTCTCTAATTTGAGTTACACAACCATTAGCAAGATTTGGTTCGTCAGCTTTCCAGTTCGTGTAGGGCATAGTTGCTCCTGCCGTGGTGACAAACTTGGTTCCAGACTTTTTATATCCAAGCCAACAACTTTGATAGATTGTTGGTGTCACACTGGTAAGAAACGAGTTCTCTAGTGCTGATTGCACTACGGCTATGGATGCTCCAAGTGTTGCACATATTTGTTGTGTTGCAGCAAAGGTTCCAGATTGCGTGACCTTGTAACAGTTTCCACCATAATATGACCACCCAGAAGCACACGATCTTGCTGGCGCAGGAGTTGGTTTAGGTGTTGGTGCTTTAGTGGTTGGTTTTGCTGTGGTTACCGGTGCTTTGGTCGTTAGTTTTGGTGTTGGTGCTTTTGTTGTCGGTTTTGCAGTAGTCACTGGTGCTTTAGTAGTAGGTTTCGCAGTCGTAGCTTTCGCAGGTGCCAACGTTGGAGCAACGTACGCTTTTGGCTGACTTACACACGTATACGGTGCAGCACCCAAACAAACTCCCCAATGATTCTTGTACAATTTTGTTGGATCTTTATCAGCTTCTCTAAACGCAGAAAAAGTAGACATTGGTAAATTATTTTTTCTAAACAACTCTACAGTCTCACCAATCACTTGTTTTTGATATTTATCACTTGCTAATCCACAACCATACGTTAGTGTTTTTCCACTTGGTGCACCTGGCCATCCAGTTTCTGTAAGAATAAACTTTTTAGTTGGGTACCGTGCTTGAACGCGTTGGAAACGAGCAAGTGTTTCTGATGCAGCTTCTGCTGGTGTTGTACACGTTGGATTGGTCATGACATTGTCATACCATGGGTAAATATTCACACCAAGGAAATCTGCATTATTGGCAATACTCCATCCAGCGTTGTATGTTTTCAAACTATCAATGTAACCAATGGGATGAGTAACTCCATTTCCACGCAAAGTTGACAAACAATTTGCCAATATATTCGATACAGTTGTCGTTGTTCCCTCACGAAATGCTAGTTCAGATCCACAAGTAAATCCAACAATGGTACTGGCATAATCTCGTGATGCAGTTATCGCACGTGATATTGCTGCAGAATTGTCACTTGCTGTCGTTGTTAACCAAATGATTCCCAACACTTTGAACCCTTTTGCATGTGCAACGCGCAGAATATCACTCCAGATATCATAAATCATGATACACTTGTATGATGTTTGAGTTTGGATAATTGTTAATAATTGATCAATGAACGCTGCCGTAGGTTTTCTACCACTTGACCACGTGTATGGTCCAACTCGTGGTGAAAAATCTACACATCCAGTTTTCCCAACTCCAGGTGTAAATGTTGCCATTAACGCATCAATTTTTGCTGTTGTTGTTTTTGTCACTGCATGAGTGAACGTTACGAGTACTAGTATCACAGCAAAAGCTACTATGCATCTCATATTTTTATGATCAAATAATAACAGAAAACCGTCATTCCAGGTTCAGTAACGTCTCGTAGTCAACTCTGTGTTTGGAAAAGCGGGAACGTTAAGAGGATTTCTTCTTTTTGGGTGTGTCTTTCTTCTTTTTTCCTCGTGGTGATGATGGACTGCGAGG
>JAESGV010000315.1_pt1 | contig 21946 bp, 11 predicted proteins | sample 9269781 | NCBI WGS metagenome assembly JAESGV01 (sample SAMN15741586, study PRJNA653496) | algae metagenome | isolation source: Tildeniella torsiva UHER 1998/13D and co-occurring heterotrophs from... | place: Slovakia: Slovak Paradise National Park, Hrabusice, Kosice Region | collected 2000-01-01
TCAGCTTCTTGTTTGATTTCATCAGGTACAAACTGATGTATTCTCTTGCTTTCGTCACAGATCCAACTCAATTCTAGTTCAAAATCTTTATCTTTGACTGGATCGTGTACTTGGTGAATAATACGTGCGACCTCCTTTACAGCTTCACGTGCTGTTAATTCTGAGAATTTTAACTTTTCAACTTCAGTTCTTGCGGCTTGTTTTGCCTTTCCGACAGCACATCCGTGGTATCCCCAAGAAGTTCCTGATGGTTCAACCATGAACAAGTGTGGACCTTCGTCGTCATATGCTGCTAATAACGCACAAACACCATATGGACGCAAGTGCCAGTACATTGTTGCTTGATGTACGTGACTAGATACGCGTTCGCATAGTACGTGTCCTGGTACTTTGGTTCCATAAAACGATTGATAATCTTTTGCTTCTTGACGAGCCTTATTAACAAGTTGACGAGCATCTGGTTTCCATCCAGCAAGTGCGCAACCAATGTGATAGTCGACGTTGTATATACGTTGGTTTGAGTGTCTTTCCATCATTTTGCTCTCGATCAGTTTTTCAACTCCCAAGACAACACCATCTTTGCAGCAAACACCAACAACTGTACTAGAAAAAATTAGCATGGGCGAATAAAAATGCATACCCACTGCTTTCTACTGCTTTACCAGCGTATTCGATTTGGAATAAACGTCCATCGGGTGAATATGTTGTTACAGAAAGATCGTACTAGGATTTGATAAGGATCGCAACAACAAAACTTACGCCTGTTCCAATACTGCTCATCTTGTATTGTGTTTCAAAAAGTGTTTGGTCAACTCAAGCAGGGATTTGGACTATATTTATCAATTGTAAAGTTTGCCAAGTTTACAAAATGTTACAAAAGCTGTTTTTTAGACTGCGTAAAATCTTTCAATAGTACCTATACACGTATTTACTTCATCAAGCCTATCGACTGGCAATCGTCTTGCCAAGTCACTTAATAAAAGTTTATACCGAGGAATCCTCCCAATTGGTAGAACAGAATAACCATCTAGGGTCATCCAAGTAGGAACAACAAATTGCTTGACTTTAGCATCAAATTTTTTGTTTGTTATTTGAAGTTGTAGTAACGTGGGTAGGTCGTTAGTGTGAGATTCTCTATACCGATCGAGATATGCGCTGTACACCTCCATGAAGTGGGTATCGAAATGCTCCATCACTATCCGTGGTGCTTCATAGACCAGATTTTCGCGGTGTTGTCTAAGTGCTAACAGGTACGGTTTTTGTATGCGTAAGATGTTTATCACTAACGTTAGTAGTTCGAATGTGCATACATGGAGTAAAGAAATAGTTAAATTCATCTGTTGACAGAGCACTCCTACAGAATTGTCCCAAGTTGTGAAATTGTTGAAGGGATGCCACGTAGGATTCTTCTGTAGAGATAATCTCTTCTGCAATCATTGTACACCACTCTTGGTTGGTGCGAGGCATTGTTTGGCGTTTACAAATTTATATCTGTGCAAACTTGCAGTCACAACTAGTTGGTTTGATATTTTTACTTGTGCGACCAAAGTTGCATAATGCTAAAATCCAAGTAGGCGGTAAATTTAAGGATACTTTAAATGGAGATTGAAATTGTCTAAATTACAATTATTTATTCTCTGTCATTAGCAAAGGCATCGTATTTTCTGGGTTCTATTTCACTTAGATCATCATCACAAACAGACTCTACAACTGTCTGTTCGTCATCAGATTGATCTGTTTCTTGCTCATAAATTTGCACCTGTTTCCTTCTCTTTCTTTTGACAGCCATGGCAACAATCAAAACAGTAACCAGTGCTACAATCACTAAAGCACCTGCAACACTTCCCGCTATTCCTGATATCATACCTATATTAAGTGTACTGGTATCTGTTTTCTTGGCAGTTGACTTTGCAGCAGTCGTTACACATGAAGATCCAACACACTCTACTCCTAATTGGCTAACTTGTACTGATATAGTTTCTGATACTGCAGCAGTGATCGTTCTCTTTAAACCAGTCCCACTAGACGACTGTGAAAGCACAAATGTAAATGTTGATTTGAAGAAGGTACTAGGTGAGAACTGTAGTGGTGTCATAGACACCGCACAAATCACAGTAGAGCCATAATAAAGTTCTCCATAGATTGTCCACTTTGTAGCTACTTCCATGCGTAACTTGAGTTGATACATTCTGTTCATTACAAAATTACATGCACTCGTTACAGGTTGCTGCGTGGTCGTATTACTTGCCGAATACGCAACAGAAATTGTTTTCGCACCATTATCAGGTGATATCGAGATCGCTGTTTGTACAAATTTTGATTCTGATGCATACATCCACAACTCTATAATATTTCCTGACGTTGTCGATGGATCAATGGAAAACTTTACAAACGCAACACGATCTTGAAAGTTGTAACCTCCTTTTGTAGATAATGCTCTTCTTGCTTTGGTACTAGCGTTAAACTCACTTGCTAGAGCAATAGTGCCCAGAGTCGAGTTTGACAGATCGAAAATATCGGCACCTGGTATGACAGATGGCATTGTGCCGTTGTTTAAGTCGTAGACGGTGATGGATACTGTTTGGTTGGATGGTGTAGTGGGTGACTCTGTAAGTGCAGGATCAATAGTAGTTGATTGTGCAGGAGTGATCGTTGGTTGAGCGGTAGTTAGCACTGCACTTGCGGTAGATGTTGGTTGTTTTGTAGTAGCATTCACTGTTGATGTAGTTTGTACAGTTGCGTTTTGTGTCACAGGTAAGGTAGTATTAGGTGATTTCGTAGTTGTTACAAAACTTATATTTGCATGAGATGTTACTGTAGGTGTTATAGGTGTTGAGGTAGTAACTGCTGTTGTAGTTGTAGAAGGACTTATAGTCGGCGTTGGTGTTTCTGTCGCTATTGGTGTCGAGGACATAGTCGATGCAGTATCATTCGTTGGAACTACAGTTGGAGTGTATGTATTTGGACTGGTAGTTGTCGTTTCAGCAGCAGTTGTAGTATCAGCAATGGTTGTTGTAGGTACTACCGCAGACGGTGTAGGCGTAGCAGTAGTAGGTGGTACAGTCGTTGGAGCAACTGTTGTCGTAGTTGGAGCCTGTGTTGTAGTGATCGTACAAACATCTGCAGCAAATATAAGAAATCCATTCGCACCTTCACTCATTTTTGTTATCACTCTACTAGTTAACGTAGCAACGGTATCTTGTCGAAACACTACAGGATTTGCATACCCGTTTGTGTTTCCTTGTCCAAGCAATCCCTTTGAATTATCTCCCCATGCTATTACTCTTCCAAAGTTTGTTCCTACATAATACACTCCAAAATTACTGTACACCGATATAAGTTGCTCGTTTGGTTGCAATAGACTTGTATGTGATGTTATTTGTGTGATTCCAGTTGTATCAGTTTTGTATACTGCTTTGAATAACGATCCATCGCTTGTAACAAGATATGTACTTGATGGTGAGTTAGAAACAGTATTGATGATGCGACCACCCAAGTTTGCCAAATTGATCGAGTAAGGTTGTGTATACATTCCATTATTTTCATCTTTTCTACAAGGTTAGCATAGAAAGATATTTACCCCCAAAAGTATAACAGTGGTGAGACATCATTAGTTATCGCCCAGTTACAGTAACTGTTTCCAGCAGTGTATACATGATTTGCTTTACCAAATAGTGGGTTTGTTGACAAGATCGTCGCAGGAGTCCACCGTACTGGCTCAGTACTAAACGCTTTCGCTGTACCTAGTTCTCCATATTGGTTTTCTCCCCACATCCATATCTTTCCATTATTCAGTAGTATCATAGAGTGGTACATACCGGCTCTAACTTCTTTGATATCTCCGTCGAACGCAGGAGAGAGACAATACGGAGCTGTGACAACAGAAGCTGCGTTTCCAGCTACTGGAACGTTATAACCTAACGCACCTACTATGTAAGTTAACATGTACAAGTTACCGAACAGGTTTGATCCCCATGTACACACGGTTCTCGTTTGATACCCTCGTAAGCAATGCATGTTACCACATGCTGCATTTAACGATGTAATTGTGTTGTAACTCGCAACGGTATATGGCCAAGCAGTAGGATAATTGTATTGACTTGTTGATGTTCCTAATCCTAATCTATATTTTGAATTTCCTCCCCATCTAGTATGTGTAAGTTTTATCAAGTTTTTTACGCGTATATTGTACCTCCTATCGGTCGTGATAAAACATTATCAAAACTATTAGTAAAATCTCCACCGTATGCTGTTCCTAGATCTACAGGTGCTGATGTGACTGTCGTTCCACCGTTTCCGAGTTGTCCCGATGTACCTACACCAAGAGAATAAAGTCTTGGTGTTCCACTACACGTTATTGCAGCGTAACACGTTGCTGACAATTAATAAATGTTTATTACACGTACCTGCAATATGAAAAACCTGCAGAACCCACAACAACATGTTTGTACTCGCGTACAACTTTTGGAGCGATTACAAATCATTACGTTATGACTTTTTTAGATCAAGATATCTCCGTAGAAAAGCGTTATTCTTATTTCATTGGAATCTGGACGCTTTTCGTGTAGATCACCTGCCTTGTTCATGACAGCCTTTCAGCCTCTCGTAATCTTACGCTCACTTGCTGCAGTAGTTCTGCATACCTTTGCAAGCAAGAATTCACTTCGTAGTTGCACTCTTCTGGGTAGTATTTTGCCAACTCGCGCAGCAGTAAGTTATATCTTGGTAATCGCCCTCGTGGACAACACAAATAGTCCAAAAGAGTATAATGCTTGTGAATAAACGGTACCGTAATGTTGTACTTTTCGAACAGCTTTCTAAATTTTCTGTTTTTTTCGAGATTTGACATTGCTCGTTCTGCGTCGTCGTATTTTATAATTGCGTCAAAATAGAGTTCGAATAATTCCCCTTCGTAATGTTTCAGAAGAATTCGTGGAAACTCAGTATCGAGGTGTTCGATATGTTCGCGAAGTTCGAATAAAAACAGTTTTTGAGCATTAAAAATTTTGGACACTATTGTTAATTGACTAGTAGATCATACTTGGTACAAAAATTAGATGGTAATCATGTTCTGTAACAGCGTCCTTACAGTATGTGAATTGGTCACAAAATCGTTGCATGAATAACATGTACGACTCTTCTGTTGATATTATTTCTTGTGCTATACATGTACGCCGTAAAGACTCAGACTGCATGAACAGATGTTGTGCTTTTAGGTGATGTTTGAAAGACAAACACGAATCGTTTTACAAGTTTGTTGAAATAAAACTGCAGGTACAAAAATGAAAAAAGTGAATCAGCGTATCAATATTTATAATTACTTCCAAAATCTTATATGGTGCTGGTAAAATGAGAACCACCTTCACATCGCCAACCTCCAGAGACTTGATACCACGCATAACCTACAGGACATCGTCCTGATCGTTTCAATCGCTCTTGTTCTAAAGCTTCTCTTCTTCTCTCTTCCATGATTCTTCTTTGTTCTTCTCTCGCTCTATTTTCTTCTTCTACCTTTCTGCTAATCTCTTCCATTTGTCGTTGTATGGCAGCTTCTGCTTCTCTTCGTTGTTTTTCTTCTTTTATCAGTTGCAATCTTTTACGCATTTCTTCTGCTTCTTTTTCTGCTTTTATTCTCGCAGCTTCTGCTTCTCGTGCTTTTCTTTCTATTTCTTGTCTTTCTAGCTCTCTTTTGTAGTACTCTTCTTTTGCTTTTTCAAGTTCTCTCCAAATTTCATCAGACACGTTTGGATCTCTATTCGATGTAGAGATGTTATCGTTATCATCTCCACTGTCATCGCTATCGTCATCGTTTTGAGCTATTACTGGCGCTGCAGTTCTTGTGCGAATGATGGGAGCGTTATGTGACTGTGTTTGATACGATACACTTGGTTGAACGCTGGTAGTGCTTACACGACTCGACGATCCTTGTTTTTCGTGCAAAAACGATGTCATGACGATGCTTAGAGTGTTACAATCGATGTCAATGTTTCCTCTAGTTGGTTGCATTCTAGTACTAGCATATGTTTGTAATCGTTTCGCAAGAGTTTCCAAATCTCCACCATTTCCCCAATTCTCAATGTTGATCAACTTTGTTAACTGGTGTGATAGTTGTTGGTAATTCTGACCCAAGCAAAATCCTCGCTTTTCAAGTTTCATTTGTAGAACCTTCCAAGAATCTTCCAACGAAAAGTTTTCAAATGTGAATTTTTGCGAAAATCGTCTTGATAGTCCTGCATTAGCTCCCATCAACTCTTTCATTTCATTCTCATAACCAGCCAATATAACTACCATTTTTCCGGCAAATTTATCTTCTGTTAGGATTTGTACTATCTCGTCTAGCGCTTCTTGCATGAATTGTCCACCTGTTCTTGGATTCAATCGATATGCCTCATCTATGAACAAAACTTTTCCTAATGCTTCTTCGAAAATTTTTCTTGTTGCTTTTCCAGTTTGTCCAACGTATGGTGCTTGTAAATCAGTCGCTGATTTTTCGACGACGTCGGGATAGGAAAGTATTCCTAATGATTCAAACATTAATCCCACGCGACGAGCAACTGTTGTTTTTCCGGTACCTGGTGGTCCAACAAATATGAAATTGGTTTCGATATTTGATAGTCTTGAACCACTATTGCCACGACCTTGTTCGAATTGTATCGATGCTTGGAATTCTTTTAGTTTGGCTAGGATCTTGTCGCATCCTATGATATCGGAAAAGATTTCATCGAGGGTAGGCAATTCTTTGTTGGGAACAAAATCTTCAGGCAAAATGGATGCGTTAACTTTCTCACTCATTGTTAACGTTTTGACACGTTTTTGAAAGTTCAGTACTGCTTTGGATATTAGATTGGCTACTGCTCCTCCATTACCAAAGTTGGGTCTTCTTTTCTGGTTTTCGAGTTCCTTGATTGCTTCTGCTTTTGCAGGGAACGTAGCAGTAAGTCCTTTCTCACTCAATTGTAAATTCAAGATTTTCATGAGATCATTCTTGTCGTAATCCTCAAAAACAAACGCTTCGTCAATATTGAAGCGACGAGCCAAACCTGGATTGGAATCTCGCATCATTTCTTCCATTTGCTCCTTGTAACCGAGCATAATCACACATCGGTCTTCTCCTGGTACGTTTTGAACTTTTTCCACAAGAGTGTTGATGACTGCTTCTTTGTACATATCACCACCGTTTCCGCCACTGAACAGCCCGTACGCTTCGTCAATAACAAGAACGCCACCTTCAGATTGTTTCAAAATAGCATTCGTGTTGGTTTCGCTTTGTCCAAGAACAGATCCAATAAAATCACTTGCTGCTTTCAAGTGAACTTCGTTCTTGCTCAGTAAACGAATATCATTCAATATTTGACCATACAATTTGGCAACTGTTGTTTTTCCTGTTCCTGGATTTCCCAAAAACACACGATTCAGGGATACCGTTTGCTTTGGTTTCAATTGCAGCTCTAGTTCATAGTTGAGCTCAACCATATCCACCAGTGCTTTGATATTGCTTTTCACGTTGGTTAGGCCAATCATCTTTTGGAGTTTCTTCCATGCATCGCTTGATGCTAGTGCTTCTGCAGGTTTTGGTCCAATTAAATCTTCTTTTGTTATTGCGAAAGGATCAGGTATGAATCCTTGTCTTTGACTACTAGAGATTCGACTTGTTTGTCTTCTTTGCACAATATCCCAAAAGTTTTGCACTGTTCTAGCATTGCCGAATCCTGGATATCCTCTAGCTTCACCAAGTCTTCTACTTGCAATTTGCATGTACAATCCGTTGAGTCCATCTTGTACTTTGAATGCTTGACTGACTTTTGCTCCTTTGATCAAGCTTTGAAGAATAGCAAGAAGTTCTTTGTCAGTGTAATCATCGAATTTAAACTTGAACGGGAAGCGACTCGGTAAACCTTCGTTAAACGCCATCAATTGGTCCATATCTTTGTAGTAACCTGCAAATGCAACTACCAATTTTCCGATATTGTTCTCCATTTCTGTCAGTAAATAGTTTAGGACGGCCTTGCCTTGCATATTGTTTTTTGGTTCAAGTTGGTATGCTTCGTCGACAAATAACAATCCGCCACCTCCTTGAAGAATCTGCCCCAATAGTTTCTTGAGATCGGCAACTCCACCATCGTTTAGTTTTGAACCACTCGTTTCTTCAAATACTTTACCATTGATGACGCCTAACTCAACGAGGAATTGACCATAGAGCCTTGCCACTGTAGTTTTTCCTGTTCCAGGGTTGCCTTCTAACCTCAAATGGAATCGTTGTTTGGAAAAATCTGTTCCTCGCTTTTTGTTAACTTGAATGTTTCTGTAAATATCCAAAAACTCTTTCTTAACAGATTCCAAGCCGATCATTGCCATCAGTTGATCCATGGATGGCGATTTTGCATACTGCACGTTCTTTTCATACTCCCACTCGTCTTGTACCGTGTTGTGAGCAACTCTAGGTGCCGTTGTTTGCTTGTTACTGCTTTGTATTTGATTCACAATTTCGCTCCAACTTGCTGCTATTTTGGTATGATCTAGTTGTTTGTAGGCTTGAATCGTTCCTTGTGGAATTGGTAACTTCTTCTTGTAGCAAATCAGTCCGTTGACGAATATCGCCAAATCCGATATTGGTTGTGGTAATTTTGAAACATTAACATCATCACCAAGTTCTAATTGACATAAAGACGTCAAATATTTTGATTCTGTGGTGCCAAGAGATTCAAAGAAAAAGTACCCATCCATCCAATTCTCTGCATCTAGCATTTTGAACCCCTCTTCCAAAAGTGTATAGTTGATAGGCTGTTGTACTGGTTGAACAGGGACATTCTTTGGTACAGGGATTTTACGAACTATAGGTGCACAAGGTGCTTGTTGCGTTAAACTATTCGTGGCGGGAGGTACTATAACATAGCTATCAATCACATCAGACAGATCATCTATCGATGAATCATCAGGTTCCTCATTGAGTGGCATATAGTTGACCTGTTCTTGACCATCTATTTCAGAATTAAATTTCTGTAATTCTTTCTCTGCGTTTTCTTTCATTTTCCTCTCCTTGTTCTTGAGTCTGCGTAGCTTGTTTTTTTCAATCATTAGTTTCTTCTTGTCAGTCATTTCTTTTTGAATCTTTAAGCGAGTACGGTCAGCTTCACGCTCTTCGTCATTTTGTGTGTCTTGCAGAGCTTGTTCGGAAATGGCTAGTTCGTCTTCTGCTTTTTTCTTTTCAAGTTCATCTTGTGCTTTCTTAGCTTCTGCTGCTAGTCGTAGTTTTTCTTCTCGTTTCTTGCGTTCAAGTTCTTGCTTGGCTAACTTCTCACATGTTGAACAGATTGTACGAGGTTTGTCACTGCACTTGCGATGTAACAAATGACCACTATTACAGTAATAAGCGACTTGTTGTTGGCAATTTTCATGCAGTTGGGTGCCTGGATGACACTTTTTATCGCACTTGTGTACTCCACACTTCATCATGTTCTCACATGGCAGGTCACAACCTCCATTGCTAACCAAGTTTGCGAAATCTTGAGGTACTTTTAGAATGTTTGTATTTGTTGGATGATTTTGACATACAGTCGGAAGACCGGTATACAAGTGCTTGTCTCTTACAAGTAACTCATGCACTTTGTTCCATAACTGTCTACCTTCGCTACTAGAAGCGTTGCATAATGTGTCCAGGTTACCGATTAAGATCATTCCGTTTCTTGCTCTACTGAGTAACACATTTACTCTTTCTTTCTGCTTTAAGAAGCCAATTGATCGTTGCTTGTTGGAACGCACTAGCGATGCAATGACTATGTTAGCTTCCTCTCCTTGATAGTTATCAATGGTAGCTACACGCACGCTCTTCTTATTTTTGTTGTTATTTTTAAGTTCAGCGCCTACAACAGCCAAATCATGCTCGTCTTGCTCGCTCAATTGGGCGTCAACCATGATTGTTGCCAATGCTTTGGAAATTGCACGCAATTGACTCAGATATGGTGTTAGAACTACCATATCTTCAGTTTTGTAGCCTTGTGCAAGCAAGTACTTTATGGTCTCCATGACCATGTTGACTTCGTGATTGTTTGCCTTGGACAATCCATCTTCTTCGCCTGCTTGAACAATACCCTTGCTATCCGACTCGAGTTCTCTATGATCAATAAACACAACAGTATCTTGTAGTCCGCGAACTGGAGAGCGTGTTCTTACTGAGGCATCATCTTGTAGTTGTGGATACGTAAGTTCTCTAACAAGTGTAGATATAGAACCATGCATACGATGCTGCGTGGATAGGACTGAAAACGGATAGTTGGACACAACTAACCTCTCAAACAGAGACATGTTGAGATTTAGCCCTCTGCCTGACTCTACCGTAAGATTATGAACATTAACTTTGGGTCTCAACTGTTGATGATCTCCAATCATGATTAAATGTTGAACACGACTTGTTAAACTTGTTAGCACATGAGACTCCAAAATCTCTCCTGCTTCTTCGACAATGACTACTCCAATTTCTGTTTCGGTCAACAATTGTTGGTATTTGGCTGCGGCCGTCGTAGTGCAACCAATAATTCGCTTTGTTTTCAACGCTTCAGCGTCTGATAGTGCTCGTAGTCTTTGGATATCTCTATAACAGCTATTGTAGACTGACATGGAGGATGCCACGTCTTCTACAGTTGTTTCACGAATTTCATGCTCCCAATTGGCATACATTTTCGCTCTATCGTCTCTAGGAAGATTCCAAAATATTGTTGTTTTGTATTTGTCCCCATGAAGCCATGATTTCAACAAGCTATCGGAGGTGACAACTTTTCCGCCTCTACCTACTGCTTTGAAGCCGCCTTGAGTTTTAGTGGGCTGAAGTTCGTCAAAATACTCTGGATACACAATATCCAAGAAAGAGAGCACTTCACGAGTAGAAATACTCGCCATTAGCTTGGAGAGTTTTGGATCATTTTCTCTATTTTCCATATCTCTCTTGAGTGAGCCAAATTGTTTACTTGTGCTTCTATCAAAGCTTGGTTTTTGGATTTTTTGTAGTAATAGCGGCTCCAACTTCTGTGAAACTTTGAATGCCGAACCTAATCTAACTATATTTTCAGCAGGAACTCCAATATCTATTAAATCCTCCAAAAATTGATCCAATGCATGGTTTGTGTAACATACACACAAAATCGTTTCTGATGTGCAATCGTGTACTACTTTGGCTGCCAATGCGCCGATGAATGATTTACCTGTACCTGGAGGTCCTTGTACAAGTGCAACGCGGCTCTTCAATGCAGTGACCATTGCAATTCTTTGTGAATTGTCCAATATTAAAGTTGGAAACTTGTCTTTAACTTTTAACAATGACGAAATATCTTGATTGGGATAGTCATTAATAAAATCGACCAAACGACGATACGTTCCATGGTAGTGTTTTGGATTTTTTGTCGTCATTTGTTTTTCAAAGAATAATAATTCTTCATTGAGCGGAATCGTGTATATCTTCTGCAATGCCAACAGTACAGGTTTAAACGAAAACAATGACGCTGTGACTTGTATCATTTGAGTGCTTGGTTGCGGCAAGCCAATCTCCTCTGCACATGACTTGTAACTATCTTCAATTATCATGATTCCGACTTTGGCTTTGGTGACATCGTCACGATCGCATACTACTCCAAATCGAATTGGCTTGCCATCGCGAATAAAGCATACCAAGGAGTCCAATTTGAGCAGTGATGTTTTCTCCCAAAATTCTTTTGCCTTCTTCGACGTGGGTTCAGTCTTCTTGCTGTCGTCTTTTCCACTTGGTTGTTTAGTTTTGTTTATGTCTTCTTCTTTGTCAACTACTGCGTGCTTGGGTGGTACAAATGTAAACACAAAGTACGCTCCTTTTCTCTGATTGAGCTTGATGCTCTCACATACAACTTGTTCAAAAGTTCTTCGTAGTGTTCGTTTCTGCTTCGATTGCTTTTTTAATTCTTGAATCTCTTCTCTCAATGGAGCAACAAAATCTTCTCGCATCAGACGGAATTGTCTGTCCAACACACATGTTTCAGCAGTAGAGTCAGTCATGTCCATGTCTCTCAACAATGGTAGGTATGAATCGTCCTCACACAAAACTTCCTCACGAGTAGGAACAATTTGGATATCTCTAAAATTGATAAAGTCGTTATTGTGTCGATCTCCTGCCTTTTCTTCTTTCTTTTGTTTTTTGCTGGCAACTCCTGTCATGATGTTGTTAATCATTTCCATTGTTTTTGACTCATAGTTTGAGTTCAACACCGCTATGAATTGTTTCATTTTGTCAGTGTTGCGTATCTGTTTGACATCTTCCACATCTCCCTCGGTGATGAGCTGCAACACGAACCATATAATTGGTTCAATGTCACGCAGTTCCTCTTTTTCGATGTAATCGCTCAAAGTTTCCATAAGGAAAGGTATGTTAAAAATGAAACGGAGTAGATCGAGCAAAGGCTTCTTCATGATTCCAGTACTTATCGTACGGAGTTGCGAAAGAAACATCATGTACTCATTGTTCACGAACCCAATTTGGTCAACGTTGATACGAATCGCTTGTCTGATACTTTCTTTTCCCTTATCCTCTTTGTTGCTGAGTCGCTCTAGTAGTACTGGTAGATCTTCCCACTCGTTCATGGCTTGGAAAAAAAACTTTGCCTGATCTTTACTCATTGTTTTGTATGCTTCTTCATCTTTTAAAAGTTTGTCAAATAATCGTCGTTTGAAATCGCTTCTGTTGTGTTGCGCGTGCTGAGTGTTGTTGTTTGGAGTGTAGTTTTGACGAGTATGCGAACGTGTGGAATGGTGAGAGTTTGATGGTGTGTTAACAGTGGTGTCTGGTTTGTCTGCCTGGCACTTGCGACAAGTGTTTCGATTCGCAAAGTTACTGAAGCCACAAACACACTCCCAGTCTTTCTTGTTGGTCATGTTTTCTTGGAAATTTCCTGAAGACTTAATTTTCCTCTTAGGTACATTTTTAGCCGTTTTCCTCTATAGCAGTTACAAAATGACGAAACACTGATTTCACACCTGGTAAAACAAGGCATGCAAATTTGTCTCTTTCCTAGTCCTGGTGAAGCAAATTGCAGCATAAAATTTTATCTCCTTTTCAAACTCTTTTAATCTTCTGTACTCCACTAAGTATCGTTTGGTTACCGTCAAACCTTGCGGTAACAGATGTTGGAAACAGTCAAAGCATCTGTTTGACCATACCCAATAGTTTCATACTATAATTTGTTAATGTTGATAAAGTATTTTACACTAATTCCAACATTAATAAATGCAACTTTTACCAGAGAAAATTGCGCTACTCAAAAGTCAGCTGTAAATGTTGAGTGTAACATGATAGATGATACTGTATCATCGACATGTTTGAACACGGAAATATCGATTGCTTTCTTTTGAATAGAATTCATTTTGGACTAGTTGCAACTAGTCGTGCCTAGTTAAAAATCTGTTGATTACTGGTTAAAAAATATAAATTAACGCACTTTTGGCAGTATCTACAACCAATTTTTCTGTATTTTGTCAGAATAAATTTAAAAAAGACCATTATTGTCTCACAGTAAATATTAAAGGTCGGCAATATAGTAGTACTCGCAACACATTGTACTTTCCCGTGTGAAACAGCCGAATCCTTGCGTTGATGCTCCACATTCCATACAACTTGTTCTATCACACGGTGCTGCTTTCTTCGGTATTATGCCGTTAAGTGCATACACCAAAATGATTTGACTAGTATCCATTATTATGTGTTTCACGCTTTTTTCTTAATTGGCATTATATATAATTTTACAATTCTCTTTAAAAGTATTACACATTAATTAAATATTTGCAAAAATCTTTATACATAAAAAAATTAAATACATATATTAAATAAATATTTAAATAATAAAATGTAGCAAAACTTATAATTTAATAAATAATATATCTTTAGCTTTTAATTTTTTAATATTTTTTAGAAATTAGTGTTATTTTTTAATTTTATTCTACTTTATAGCTATATTTTATTTAAAAAGATTAATATTTTAAGCTGTAATATTTATTATATAATAAAAAAGAAAAAACTTTTAAATATAAATAAAAATATATTAAAATAAAAGTTATTTAACAGTTTATAAATAATAATAATAGTTAAATTAATTAAGTTTTCTTCTTTTTAAATATATATCTCTTTATTATAATAAAAAGTTATAAGTTATAATGTTAATTAACTATTTATTTTATTTAATATAATAAATAGTAAAAGTAGTTATTATTTTTGCAAGTTAATCAGTTGAATTAATTTTATAACTTTAATAATTTATATAAATTACTACAAATTAAAATAAATATATTGATTTAATCTGAACATACTTTATTTATGTTTAAAAGTAAGATATTAATATTATACTCTTTTAATTTTGCTTAAACTTATTAAATTTTTATAAAAACAAAAAATAATAATTTTATAATAATAAAAACTGCTGTAAAACATATTGCAAATACTATTATATATATATTTATAGTAGGTAAATATAAAAGATATATTATTTTTTTTACTTTCTTGTAAAGTTGTTTAAATTTAAAATAGATACTTTATTAACTTTTTTATATTAATAATAATTTTGTTTTAATTACTTATTATTAGCTTTTAAAGTTTTAAATGTTAACTACAAAATATATATTAAACTTAATATAAGTTTAACTATATTAATATCAATGTATTTTTAATATTTAGTTTTCTTATATTTTTTCTTTGCTGATAGTGTCTCTTTTCCCCCTCTTACTTTATTACTAGTCTTTTTTGCTTATTATTAAATATTAAAGAAAGTTATAAGTCTTTTTTTATCTTTTCACTTTATTATATATTTTATATCATTTTTCTTCTTTTTCTTATATAATAGCTCTTTTAGAACATTTAACTTTAAAGTTTATTTCATTTTATCTATGTGTTTAACTCCTTTTTTATTAATATTTGATTTATTATAATTTAATAATATATACTTTGTAGTTAAGCAAATCAAATCCATATAATTTATATTCAATATATAAACTAAAAGTTTGACAGTAAATAATAAGTAATTTTCTGGTTGCTTAACCTTTAAAAGAGTAATTATTGCAGAAATGATATGCTTAAACCTATCTTCTGACTCATTTATAAATTGTAGTTACTTAATTATAATAAATATAAGTTTTCTGCTTTATTAAAATTAAAAATATGCAAATACATTATAAATAATATACACATTATGATAGTTATAAAAGTATAACAAGATATATTTTATACTTGGTGTAAAAAGAAAATTTATTTATACTGTTGATATCAAACCTATTTGACATAAAAGTAACTTATAACTTTAATATTGTAAGTTTAATTAGTTATTAAAGTAATATATAGATACTTAAAGATATAATAAAGAGGAACAAGTTAAAAATAGTAATAAAATAAAAGAAAAAATATTTTAAAAGTGATATAAATATGTATAAAACCAAATTAAGCAATTAAAAGAATTAATATCCAGTTTTAAAGATATAATAAAAAAATAAATAATAAAGTTGGATGTTGTAATATTATAAAATAAAAAGCTAACACATGAAGAAATTAAAAATTTTAATAATAGATAAAAAAGTAATTAAAAAAGAATATTAATGCTGTAGAAAACATATTTAATAAAACAGATGGAATAAGTAGCTTATTACTATTATCAGTAAAAAATTTAATAAAAAAAGTTTAATAAAAAGCATTATAATCTAAAAAGATAAATATTAAGAATAACTTTCTTAAATATATTGCATATGCCATATTTTTTCTTATAAATTTATTAGTAAAAATCTAACACTATTTAAAGATGATAAAACATATATTAATAATAATAAATATGTAAATAATATTATTAATTTGCTTTATACTTACCTGCAATTCAAGTTTAAAAGTATATTATAAAGTTTTAATAGATTTAAACCAGCAATTATATAAAATATGATTTTTATAAAACTATAAGCATTATTTAATATTAAAAATTTAAAGAAGCTAATACATATTATTTTAGTTATTTCAATAGTAATAGTTAATGACAGGTAAATATTATCTATTATTAACCTTTTAAATTGTTGTATTTAATACCAAGTAGATAAAAAACTTTAAAGCTATTAAAAAATATATATTTCATTTTTAAGATGTATAGCTTATTAAAACTATATTAAATATAAAAAAATATATACTTTTATTATGTAAACTTAATATGGTAATAAAAGAAAATATATTACTATATATATTTCATTTATACTTAAAAAGTGAAATATATGGCCTTATCATTGTAAAATTAAAAAAATATTACAGTAATATGTGATTTAATATTAGTATATTTATAAATATTGTCTAAACTTTAATTTTTATAGAAGTTCAAAAAAGAAAAAGTAAAGTTAAAAGAAAAAATGTAAAAATTAAAATTAATAGTAACATTTAATAATATTATAAATATAAACATAGTTAATTAAAAACAGAAATATAAAAAAATATATAGAAAAAATATTATTTTAAAAAAGCAAATATGTAACTAATATATATAATATAACTTACATTTATATAAGTATGTAGCTAATATAAGTTATATAATTAATTATAAATAAATTTTTTAGAAAAAGGAATTTAAAGCTATTTTTATTAAATAGATAACTAATTTTTATCTTATAAGCATTTAATCTGAATTAATTAGTTGCATTTTATACTTTATAAAAAGTTTTTTTAAAATGTAAAAAATACTAATAGAAGATATTAAAAGATTTTAAAACAATGATTAAATTATTAAAGCATTTGTATTGTTATATACATACATTTAAAGAAACTTAAAACATTATGTTAATTATTTTATTTTTAAGTATTAATAAAAGCTAAAATTATTGCAAATATAAAGAATTTAAACATATTTACTAATATTATATCTGCCATTCTTGTATTTTAATGTAAGATATTGATAATTACTAACAAGTTTATATGCTGTTTGAAGCAAGTAATTATATCCTTCTTGATGTTTTATTATAACCTTAATTTGTGGTAATGTCTGGTACATATTTAAATAATTACTTTAGTTTTTTCGCTTTTCTATGTTAAATTAAAATAATATTTGATAGTGCTAAGAACAAAAGCATTTAACTTGCAAAAACACTGCTATATATTGAGCTTACTTTATAATGGATTATAATACTTTATAAACAAGGTTAACATATCATTTCCATGTCATTTTAACAACATCTTTTACATTTGCCACTTTTAAGCTATAATATTCTTTTTAAAGCATTTAAACTCATTTACATATGCTTTTTTCATATTAAAGCTTAATTATTTTTTTGGTTAAATAGATAAGATTGTCTTGCTTTTTATTATTCAGCTTATCATTTTTAAGTTGATTAGCAAAATTGATAAAATTAGTGCTATAAACATTCTTTTTGCTAAAAGCTTTTACTACATTGTTTATATTAGACTTTTTGAATTTAATAAGAGTTGTTATTATAGTTATTAACTTTGTAAGCAGTACTAAAATTTTTAACAGAAATAGAATTTTAAAAAGCAGCAGCTTTATTTTTAATAGTTTTATTGTTACTTTTTAAAGAACTTAAAGAACTTTTTTTGACCTTGTCAAGCATATTAGCTACAATAAAGGCCTTTTCTCTTATATATGTCTAACAACTTAATTTTGACAGTAATATACCAAGTGATATGTTTAATAACTATTTAAATGAAAAACCTTTTTTATTATTATTATTATTATCATCAATGATGGCAGTTGATTTAATAATATTTTGACTATTTTTATCTAATAATAATACTTTAACATATTCTGCAATAGAATATTTAAACTGTGCTAAAATTTCTTTTACTGGTAAGATTTAAGAAAAAAGTTATTATTAAAAGTTTATAATAGATTTTACATTAAACCGTCAAAATATACTTTTATAAGACTAAAAAGGCTTATAAGTATATAAAAACATTAAACTATCTCATGTTTGCTTTAAAACTTTTTAAAGAAAAACAAGCAAACTAGTTTGACATTAAATACATGAAAAACAATGACATTAAAGCTTGCAGATGTATTTTAAACAAAAAGCTTTTTATATAAGGCAAATGAAATTACTATTTGGTGGATAGCAATTAAAATCAGTTTGAAAGTAGCTAACTGCATATACTTTTAAGTTTATTTGATTATGTATTAATAATTTCTTACATCATATTAAAACAGCATTTTATATACAATATAATGACATATTTACATTTTTATACAGTGTTATATAAAGTATATATAACTTAAAATACATAACATCTTATGAATAATAGACTAGAAATCACAATAATTAAATAGTTTTAAAAGTATTATAAGTAATTTATATAACTTATACTACTTATAAAACATTATAACACATATTATAGGTTAGCTTACTTATATATTATAAGATTTAAACTTTTTTATTTTACAAATAAAAGCAAAATCCAAAACAAAACTAATTACATGCAAAAAAAGAAAGATTGAGAAGAATTTAACAAAAAAAGAGGAAATTAGATTAATTACGAACTATATCAAGCAATTTGAAATGCTATATACATTTATTAACAACTATTTTTATAAAAAAAACAATTTATTATTAATTTCTTCAAATGTTAATTCTATAAATGTGATGGATTGACTTATAATATTCTTTAACTTTAAAGACATTTATAAATACATCTTGAATAGAAATACCACTTTAACGCCTTTAAACTTGTAAAAAAATAATAAGTTTGTAAGTAAGTCAAATGTAGTTTAAGTAAATATAAATTTATCAGTATTCTTGTGTAACTGCACTGCAAATGAGAACTAATAAAGACTTTTATAAGCTAATAAGATAAGAATTATAGGTGGCTATATCTAATAAATTAATAACATATACATCTTTTAATGTTAGCTTTTTTTTCAAACTATGCACTGCAATATTAATAATTTTATTATTTAAAAACTTACCATCAATAGTCCATTTAATATGTTTGATAGATATAGCATTCACATACACTGCTAATAATTCTTTTACTATGAATAAATTATTTTTTACCCTTGTAAATAATAAATTATGCACTAAAGTTGATATGTTTTGATTTATAGTTTCTTATTTTTAATTTAATAATAGTAATTTTGCAACTGTAACAATATTGCTAATTTTATGTTTTTTTGAAAAGTATTAGTTTATATATAATGTTTGTCCTTCTAGAAAATATAGTTTAAGCATTTTATTCTGCTTTTAAACTTAAGATAAAGTAGCATATATTAAGTAATATATTGTATGTTTTTATTGTTATTTTGTTTTTAGTTTTTAATAATTTATCTATTTCCAAGTTTTATTAAAATTATATTTGCTGCAAAAGCAATAATTTCTTTTAATTTCTCATAGATGATAGACATTAAATATGTATTAATACCATAGTTGAACTTAGTTGACACTTCCTACAGATGATTTAAAATCTGCTTTAGTTGTTTTGCAATAATTGCTTTATTTTTTTTATTGCAATATGGTATTGATTATTTCTGTGTGTTTAAATTGTATTTTATTAGTTGTTAGAACATTTATGCATATGTTGTAGATGTTTCAATCAATAGTTTTGTGAAATTTCCATAAAGCAAAGTTGACCAACATGATTTGTGGTCAAATACTAGCTGTTATACAATAGCTATAACTAAGTTAACTATTAGACAAAATTCATTATAAACTTGCTTATAATCTACTTATATACAATATTAACTTAAGTCTTATATGGTCATGCGCTTGCCTTACACTATTTAAATATAATATTATAAACTTTTTGTCAATAATAGTATATCTAAAACATGTATATGCATTTTTAACTACTTAATAGTGATACAATCATGTATTAAACACATAAAGAGATTACTATGCTGAAAAATGCGCTAGATTCTATCTGTTTACTAAAGTTTTAGCTGATAGTAATTTTAATTACTGCAATAAGTACAATAATTACAAAAATATAAGAATAACTACTGTATTTTTTAACAACATTGAAATTTGTAGAATGTATCACAATTTTATTTCTAATTCTTCATTTAAACGTAAAAAGTTTTATTTAATAAAACCTTTTAATTAAAAACCTTTTTATTATAGGATTATATTTTAATATTTGTTTGTTCCACACATTCGCCAGGGCAATGTAGCGCAAATTCTCGCATCAACAAGTGATATCTTGCGAAACGACTTACTACACACTTTATATGCGCACAAAGCGAGTAAACTTTCAAACGCTCCGGTTTGTGAGAGTTATAGTTTTCCATTCGTTTGATAAATTGTCTCTTCGACTCAATGTGTTGCATAGTGTCAGACATCTCTTCGTACTTGGCAAGAATATAGTAAACATGTAAACAGTTGTCATCGAAATGTTCTGCTATAATTCTTGGAAGTTCATAGACAATATCTTCTCTATGCTTACGTAATTCTAATAGAAGCGCTTGGTGAAGTTTAAAAACAGTTAGCACTAATAAAATAAATTAATTGCAATGTGCACTACCTGTACCGAAGAGTTTATGCTCCTGTTTTGAAAACAGGTCTTCGCATAACGTATAAACGTCTGAATACTGCTGCATGAAAGAGATGTACCATTCCTCAGTACTGCATATTTCATATGTGACTTCTAAGAGTCTTTTGGAGAAGAGCATAAGTGAATTGGTTTGTGCTCCTTACAATTAGTAAACTAGAACATGAACAGAACACTAACAGCTCTGCATAGTACCCACACTATGTTGTACCCAATGTCAGACATATCGTTCAACATTGAAGAGATAGTATCACTGCCAACGCTATTCTCGTCACTTTCGTCACAGTTGCGCATACAAAAACAGTTCTACCGATTTCACCCAGAAGAGGACCAAAATATACACCCAAAAGCCACGTTTGATATAGATATGGACGGAACACGAATTAATGACAGGGGAAGTCGCTGGTTAACGTGGATGACCGACTGCAGATTTTATTGGGGAAAAACACAGTATTTTGAAGTCATAGTCGAAGCCATCAGTATGAATAGATTTATTATGTTGGGTATCTGCGAAAAAGAAACGTACCCTGCAGCAACATGCATTAGTGTTAATAGGCTTTATATTGGAGAGCATTATTACGAAGTTAAAGCTGGTGACAAACTAGGACTACTGTTTGATGGTGAGAAAAACGCTGCCTTTTATTGTTTAAATGGAAAAATTCTAAAACAAATATTCAATTACGGGCCAGAACTGTGGAAAGATAAAAATGTTCCAAGATACGCAGTTGCGTGTATGGCGTGCGGGAACAATAGATTGCGGATTAACAACGATGCACTAATGCCAATATAAACATTTATTCAACAAAATAACACAAAACAATATTTGTAGTGACTCGAAATACAAAGCAGACAAGTTTGCAATACGCTGCTGAACGAGATGATGTAACTCCACACTTGTCAGCAGTGCTGATGAGTTGTATTACAGCTGTCCTCCTACGTTTCCCAGTTTTATACTGAAAAATTCTGCTTCATCCGAACCATTGTACCCAACGTAACCTTTCCAACTCGCTTTTCGTGAAGACAACGTATTTGTAATCAATTTGTGTTGTGTTTCTTGTTCATCAGCCACAGCGAGCAAAACCAAACTGTTCAATTCACAAGTTTATTAAATTTTATAAACCACTCCAGTTGGTGAAAAAGGTGCTTGTTGTTGAGGTTGTTGTGGTATGCCCTGTTGTTGAGGAGGTGGTTGTTGTTGGTATCCTGTTGTATGCGCTTGTGTAACAGTAACATTATCAAACGAGTACTGAGGAGCAACTCGTGGTTGAATGTGTTTCATACGCATGTAACTTGTAAATTGTCCTGGTATTTCTGCTAATACTTTTGCCGCCAAAACTGCAGGGTCTCCGTGTTGGTAATCTCTAAACGCAACAAATTGTACAATATCTCTACTCATTTTTCTTCCATTGTACATCAATGGTCGATCATCAG
>JAESGV010000316.1_pt1 | contig 21893 bp, 23 predicted proteins | sample 9269781 | NCBI WGS metagenome assembly JAESGV01 (sample SAMN15741586, study PRJNA653496) | algae metagenome | isolation source: Tildeniella torsiva UHER 1998/13D and co-occurring heterotrophs from... | place: Slovakia: Slovak Paradise National Park, Hrabusice, Kosice Region | collected 2000-01-01
TGAAGGCGCAGGGAAACAGCAAGATGCCCGACCAGCCGATAAACACAAAGCGATCGCGCTTGAGCCAGTCGTCGAGAACGTCGAACCATCCTCTCTCGGCTTGCGCGCGTCCCATTGCTATGGTCATGTCAAATCCTCTTTATATGACATCCAATCCATAAGGTCACAGCTCTGGTGGATCCAAGCTAGGCCTGGCAGAGCATAACCTCAAAGCAGGGGTTAGTAACTACTAAGTATTCCAGATATTAGAGCCAGGGAGAATAATATTCCTGCTCCAATCACCAATACCCCCCGTTTGAGTCGCACCAGCGGCCCTAGAAGACAAGCCTCTAGAGGCCAGGTTTCTATTTATGATAAGGAGTGTTCTATTTTTTTACAATCTGACACGTAAATTCTCAGGCTGGCGGTGCCTGGGTCTGGGCTCTGGTGAAGCGGATATTAGGCAGCCTGCTTGGCCTGGGTTAGACCTAACGGAGTTCAGACTGGGCTAATTCAGTGTTTATATAGTGTAAGAGCAGGCGATGCGCTCACTTCGCTGGTTCTACTTTTGCGCAGAGCGGTGGCCTTGGGTTCGCCCGTACCAGACCTGCTGCTAGGTTTTCGTCACCCTTCTCTATAACTATTGCTTGTTAAGATCTATGACTGCCTCCCTGTCGTCTACTCAATCTCAAACCCTGAAGCGCACCGTGCTGGGGGCTCGCCGCCTGAGCAATATTTTTTGGGCTGTGGTGCTGACCTTTGGCGGGCTCGGGTTTGCCCTGGCTGGGGCCTCCAGCTATCTCAAAAAGAACCTGCTGCCCTTTGCTGACCCGACTCAGCTGGTGTTTATTCCCCAGGGTATTGCCATGGGCTTTTATGGGGTGGTTGCCCTGGGGTTAGCCACGTTTCTCTGGGTTGTGATCAGCTTGAACGTGGGCGGTGGGTACAACAGTTTTGACAAGACCAGCAACCGCCTCCAAATTGTGCGCAGCGGGTTTTGGGGCGAAAACCGCCGCATTGAGATTGAGCACCCCCTCGAAGAGGTAACGGCGGTGCGGGTAGCTATTAAAGAAGGCCTCAACCCTAAACGCGCCCTTTACCTCCGCATTAAGGGCCGCCCCGATATTCCGCTGACCCGCGTGGGGCAGCCCATTCCTCTGGCTGAGCTAGAAAACCAGGGAGCAGAACTGGCGCGGTTTTTGCAGGTGCCCCTGGAAGGACTGTAGACCGTTGCCCAGGCCTGTTCTGGGCGACAGTCTCCCCCGACGTTGAGCCCGTGCGATACCATGGGGGGCTGGTTGAACTATTAGGAATCGACGCATTGATGGCTTTCTCTATACGCCCCTTCACCCTGGCCCTAGCCGCTCTACTGACCCTGTGGCTGGGGGCCTGCACCAGTTCTCCACCCTTAGACTCGACGGGCGAGGCCCCCGCAGACCCCGGTGTAACCGAGGCAGTCGCGGCGGCCCCGACCGGGTTGCCCGTGCTGGAGGGGACGGCGACCGTGGAGATGATCGTGAACGGCAGCCCCATTGTGATGGAGCTAGACGGCACGAACGCCCCGATTACGGCGGGTAACTTTGTGGATTTGGTAAATCGTGGCGTGTACGACGACCTGGTGTTTCACCGGGTGGTGCGTGACCCCCAGCCCTTTGTGGCCCAGGGCGGCGACCCCCAGAGCAAAGACCCCAACGTGCCGGCCCAGCAGCTGGGAACGGGTAGCTTTATCGACCCTGACACCCAGGCTCCCCGCTACGTTCCTTTAGAAATTAAGCCCGCTGGGGCGGCAGAGCCCATCTATAGCCAAACCTTTGAAGAAGCCCGCATTAGCGATGCCCCAGAACTGACCCACACGCGCGGCGCGGTGGCCATGGCGCGATCGCAGGCGGTAGATTCGGCCTCGGCCCAGTTTTATATCACTCTGGCGGAGCTGCCCTTTTTGGACGGTAGCTATGCGGTGTTTGGCTACGTCACCAGCGGCATGGAGGTGGTGGATGCCATTCAGCAGGGCGATCGCATTGAGTCGGCGCGGGTCACCGCCGGACTGGAGAATCTGAAGACTGAATAGGCGGAATTCTAGCGGCCAGGCCGTTGTTGTCACTGGGGTGGGGCTGGTCACAGCCCTGGGAACCACGGCAGCCGCGACCTGGGAAAAGCTCCTGGCTGGGAAATCGGGCATCCGTATGGCCCAGCCGTTTGTGGAACTGCCGCCTCGGCCCCTGGCCCTGGTGGGCGATATGCCTGCTGACATTGAGGATTTGCTGGGGTTGGTGGTGGCGGGCGCGATCGCCGATGCCCAACTCACCCCGCCCCTGCCTGCCTGCGGCGTGGTGATTGGCTCTAGCCGCAGCTTTCAGGGTCGCTGGGAACGCATGGCCCGTCAGGCCGACTGGGCCGAAAATCCCTGGCTGGAGGCGTTGCCCCATATGGCGGCGATCGCCGCTGCCCGCCAGATCCAATCCCAAGGCCCGGTGCTGGCACCGATGGCGGCCTGCGCCACAGGGCTGGCGGCGATCTTTCAGGGCTATGAGCTGGTGAGGCGAGGGCAGTGCGATCGCGTCCTTGTCGGGGCTGCCGATGCGCCGATTACTCCTCTCACCCTGGCAGGCTTCGAGCAGTTGGGTGCCCTTGCCACCACCGGCTGTTATCCCTTTGACCTCAGCCGAGAAGGCTTGGCCCTGGGAGAAGGGACGGCGGTGCTGATGCTGGAGTCGGAGGCGGCTTGGCGGTTGCGATCGGGGCCAAAACCCTACGGCTGCATTCTCGGAGCCGGGTTTAGCGCCGATGCTTACCACCGCACGGCTCCAGATCCCGATCTGAGGGGTAGCCGTTTAGCCTTAAAAAATTGTCTTTACTACAGCGGTTTGAAGCCGGATCAAGTGGGCTATGTTCATGCTCATGGAACAGGAACGCGGCTCAACGATGATCACGAAGTACGGCTCATCCAGTCAGGATTCTCGGAGCTGCCCTGGATGAGTTCAACCAAGGGAGCGACGGGGCATACGCTGGGAGCCTCGGGGGCGATCGGGGCGGCTTTCTGCCTGCTGGCCCTGCGGCATGGGATGCTGCCGCCGAATGTGGGATTTCAGGGCAAGAGCATTTACCCCAAGCTAGTAACTGAGCCTACACCTACCGCGCTAGAAGCGGCTCTGTGCTTTAGCTTTGGCTTTGGGGGGCAGAACGGGGTGCTGGCTTTGGGGGGCGATCGCTAGCAATGGGCGGGGGCATAGCCCACTGCATCAGAGCTTTTATTAGAAGCCTTCCAAACGTTTTTCAAGCTGAGGTCTATTACATTCGTTGGTAAACCAATAGCCTTCAATTTGAGCAAAGATTTTAAGGCGCTCCGCCAGACAGGCAGCGTACTCAGCCGCCTGATCTTTTACCTTCTTGCGTTTATGGGTGCGTCGAGTTTTTGCTGTTTTCCCAGAGTTGTCTAGATCTAACCACTTGACTTCAACCACCGCAAATCGACCTTCGCCATCCGCAAACAGTAAGTCACCTTTGCCCTCTTGATTACGGTTGGGTTCTGCTTCCCATTCATCATCAATCAGTAAGGGATAACTGGGTAATAACTCTTGGCTATGACGGACTAGCTCACGTTTAAGGGCATATTCGTTGTTGTCGTCCCAGTCGCGCCCGGCGAAGTAGGCCCGGAGCACTTGATCGCGTCGTACCATGTCAGCTTTGTTCATAGGATGTTGCTTTTGCTGTTGAGATACCGTTGACTCCAACGGCTGTAGAGATGTCTTCAGCAGCTATAGAAAGCTTTCCAAAAGGATCAATAGAGTAGTTTTACAACCTGTAGAGGTTGGTTATCCACCATGGAATGCTGGTAGTCGTCTTGTAGGGTGCGTTGTCCCCTTTAGGGTGAATTAATTAGCAAGGCAATGCACCACCCAGAGTTTTCACTGAGTGGTGGCGTTTACAGGATGCTTTATAGAAGCTTGCCTACAAGGGCTATGGGCAACGAAAAAGCAAAGATCCCACGTTAGGAGACAGGTACACAGGCTCTACAACTAAAATCTGGAACTTTTCTACCCCAAACTGTTGAAGAACTTCATCGCCATCTGGGGCAGGTGGCTGACTTCAAACCAAAGCTGCTTGGGGGTGATGCCAAACAGGTATTGCAGGGCCACGAAGATCACCGCCAGGCCAATGAGGGGAACCAGGCCGACGCTCAGAATTCTAAAAAATAGCTGGGAGACTAGAACCAAGACAGCGATCGCTGCGATCAGCAGCACCAGTTGAGAATCAACCGAACCAAACACAGCATCCATGGGGGCAAGCAACAGTTAAGGAATAGACCAACAAAAAACTCAGGCCATCCTAACCCAGATGCTCAGAGCAATTGTGTCGTGACAGTTACGCTGGGTTCACCGCTCCCCAGCATTGCCCTAGGCGATTTCGTTGAAGAAATAGACCATCGCTACCATGGCGAGCACGGTGACAACGGTACCCACCACCTCGGTTTGCAAGGGAGAACGGCGGTGGGCGGGCCGCAGCCAAAAATTGAGCCACCGCACGATGCGCGGCATTACCACCAGGGTAAACACGCAGGTGGTGATCAAATTGTTGGCCAGCATAGCGCTGGCAGGATCCCACGATTCAAACAGGCCCAGGCGCTCCAGAATGAAGCCCTGCACCATGATGATGGGGTATAGCCCCAGCACCACCGCCAGAATCTCTTTCCAGGCCGGGGGGCCAAGGCCGGTCAGCTCTTCCCCAGACGCATCGCTAAACCAGCCCTGCATGCCGGTTTCGAAAGAGGTGAATTTGTAGGATTTAAAAATATCGCGCCCTGCTTTCAGTAGGGCTTCGCGATCGCTCGACTGCAACCACTGCTTGAGCTGGTGAGGCTGCTCAAAGTGCAGCACGGTGTGCCACTTGAGACAGCTCTCTTGCACGGCTAGGGGGCGATAGCGATCGGCCCGTAAAAATCCTTCCGATCGCTGGGCGGTTTTGACCATGCGGCGGTGCCAGCTGCGAAAGGCCCAGCTCTGGGTGCTAGGCACAATGTACTCAATGATGACACTGGGGCTGGGTAGATCGGGGTTCGCTTCTCTACCCAACAGCGCCCCAAACCCGTCGGATACCGCCAGCCGCTGGCTGAGCCGCTCCCTCAGACGAGTAATAGTTGCCGTCACCGATTCCGGTAGAGCCATGGTGCCCAATTGTCCTCTAAGAGCGCATCACCAAAGCTGTATTCAGTATACAGACAGGTATATAGGGATTTTGTCAAATGTTGAGTCTTCAAGCATAGGTCTATCAATCAAAGAATAAGCCTATCTAAAGACAGACTGTTAGCGCTTTTGGATTAAAACCCTGAATTTTTCGGGTGCGTCGCCGCCGGTAATATAGCCGCCCTGTTGTTTGATGGCGGTGAGATGGGCGATCGCCCCTTCGACAATCACTTCCCCAGCCACAATGGCAGGAATTCCAGGGGGGTAGGCCGAAATCGTATCAGCACTAATGCGACCAAGGGCAGCCTCAGCCCCGACAGTTTCTGTAGCGGCAAAGAACGCCTCGCGAGGGGATATCTGCGGCAGGGTAAATGAGGGATTTGCGCTGTCCAGAACGCCTGACTGAGCGATGGTAGCGACAGTGGAATGCTGCTCGGCGCATCGCTTGGACAGCGATTGCGGGGCGCAACGCTTGGACAGCGAACGCAACCCAGCGATACACCGCTGCCCATCCGCCACGGTATTGCCCAGGCTAATAATCAGGGTCAGCTGCCGCAGCTCCGGCAGCTCAACGGTGACGCCCAGTTCTTCGTGGAGAATTTCGTCGGCCTCTAATCCCGTGATTCCCAGGCCCAAGACATCCACCGTCAGCCGAGTTAGATCCAGATCGCTAACGCTGGAGAATGCCGTTACCGCCGGTTTGTCGATCATCCGCAGACCCGGAATCGTAGCCAGCTCCGTGCGCATTTGCTGCGCCAGAGCGAGAGTATTCGCTAACAGCGCCTTGCCATCAGTGGCCATCTGATGGCGGGCGGCATCCAACGACGCCAGCAATAGAGAATTGGGGCTGGTCGATTGGGTGAGCTGGAGGGCCGCTTGTAGGCGATCGCGATCGATGCGGGTTCCTCGCGTGTGCAGCATCGCCGCCTGGCTCAGCGCCCCCAGCACCTTGTGGGTTGACTGCACTACCAGATCGGCTCCCAGGGCCAAGGCCGGGGTTGGCAGGTCGGAATGGAAAGCGAAGTGTGGCCCGTGGGCTTCGTCAATTAATAGTGGAATGCTGTGGTGGTGGGCTAGAGAGGCGATCGCCCCCACATCGGAACAAATGCCGTGGTATGTGGGCGACACCAGCAACACCGCACGACTGTCAGGATGGTGGGCGAGGGCCACAGCAACGTCCTCCGCCTTCACCCCCAGCGCCAGGCCCACCTCTGGGCTGTACTCGGGGGCCACAAAAATTGGCATCGCCCCCGACAGCACTAGCCCCGCAATTACCGATCGATGGGCATTGCGCGGCACGATAATCTTTTCCCCAGGGCCACAGGTAGCGAGAATAGCCGCCTCAAGGCCGCAGGTCGAACCATTGGCGAGAAAGTAGGTGTGGTCAGCTCCAAACGCCTCGGCAGCGAGTGCTTGGGCTTCACGAATAACCCCCTCTGGGGCAAACAAATTGTCCAGCTCCGGCAGTTCTGGCAGATCTGCCGCCAGCGCCGCCGCCCCCAGCAGTTCCCGCAGCCGAGGCGATGCCCCCTGCCCCCGCTTGTGCCCCGGCGAGTAGAAGGCCGCGTGGGGACGGCGACTGCTACTCTGCAACGTCGAGAGAATAGGGGTTTGAGACTGATCGAGCATGGCTGCGCAAAAAACGATGAGTCGAATGCTGTAGCGTTTCTCGATTTTGGTGGGATGCTTTCTGGCGAGACCTGATCCCCCCAGTTTCTCGCTGTTAAAGACCCATCACGTACCCCCCTTAAACAGGAGGGCAGGGGGGATCTCCGTCCGCGTCACCCCTTACCGAATTCGCTATAGTCTGAAGAGAAAATTTGGAGAGTATCCCATGGCTAAAGTTACCTGGAACGGCGTTGTGCTAGCCGAAAGCGACGCCTGCGAGGTTGTCGAAGGCAACCAGTACTTCCCCCCCGACTCGCTAAATATGGACTACTTCAAGCCGATCAGCAAAACCACCGGCTGCCCCTGGAAAGGCACCGCCAGCTACTACGACATTGTGGTCGATGGCGATGTGAATTCTGGTGCCGCTTGGTATTACGCTGAACCCAAGCCCGCCGCGAGCAACATCAAGGGCTACGTGGCGTTTTACAGCAATAAGGTGAAGGTGGAAGCATAGGAGTAGGGAGTAGGGGGTGAGGGGTTGCAGATTCCTATGCCCTACTCCCCACCCCCTACCCATCACACCCCTACGCTTTCTTCAGCCAGCTAAACATCGCCCGCAGATCCTTACCCACTTCTTCGATGGGGTGCTCGGCTTCGCGGCGGCGCATGGCGGTAAACCCGGCGTTGCCCGACTGGCTTTCGAGCACAAACTCGCGGGCAAACTGGCCGGTCTGAATTTCCTTTAGCACCTTGCGCATTTCGGCACGGGTCTCGTCGGTGATGATACGGGGGCCACGGGTGTAGTCGCCATATTCAGCGGTGTTGGAGATGCTGTCGCGCATTTTGGCGAGGCCGCCTTCGACCACCAGATCGACAATCAGCTTCACTTCGTGGAGGCACTCAAAGTAGGCCAGTTCGGGCTGGTAGCCCGCATTCACCAGGGTTTCAAACCCGGCTTTGATCAACTCGCTGAGGCCACCGCAGAGCACCACTTGCTCGCCAAACAGGTCGGTCTCGGTCTCTTCACGGAAGGTGGTTTCGAGCACGCCAGCGCGGGTGCCGCCGATGCCCTTAGCGTAGGCCATGGCGCGATCGCGGGCCTGGCCGGTAGCATCTTGGTACACCGCAAACAGGCAGGGCACCCCTTGGCCCTCTTGATAGGTGCGGCGCACCAGGTGGCCGGGGCCTTTGGGAGCGACCATCACCACATCCACATCGGCGGGGGGCACGATTTGGCCAAAGTTGATGTTAAAGCCGTGGGCAAACAGCAGCACGTTACCCGCTTCCAGGTTGGGCTCAATGGCTTCTTTATAAATGGTGCGCTGCACTTCGTCGGGCAGCAAAATCATGATCCAGTCGGCCAGCTTGACCGCATCGGCAACGGGCTTAACGGTGATACCTTCGGCTTCAGCCTTGGCGGCAGACTTGCTGCCTTCGTAGAGACCCACAATGACGTTGACGCCGCTATCTTTGAGGTTGAGGGCGTGGGCGTGGCCCTGGGAGCCGTAGCCGATGATGGCCACGGTCTTGCCGTTGAGCAAATCTAAGTTGGCGTCACTGTCGTAGTACATGCGGGCCATAGGGTTCTCCTTGAGATTGACGGGCTGCGGTGTTTTGTTAGCAAGCTCTTGATTCTACCAAACTAAGGGTGGCAAGCCAAAACAGGCCTCTAGCGTTTTTGGATTGTCGCCAAGTCCTCACCTCTCGGCAGGCCCAAGCCCCAAACCTCCTTTAGATGCCTTTAGAATTGGGAAGCTTAAGCGGTCAACACCGATCGCATCATCTCGTCAGCAACCGCCCCTCAACGCCGCATTTGGAACGTTAGACCTTGCTTCTCACCCACAATTCCCCCGCTACGCTCGATCTCAACTTTGTCCGCCAGCAGTTCCCCGCTTTAGCGGGCGATTGGGTGTTTTTTGACAACGCGGGCGGCTCGCAGATTCTCAAGCCTGTAGTCGATCGCATCACCGAATTCCTTTACGAGTCGAATGCGCAGTTGGGGGCTAGCTACGCGGTGTCGCAGCTAGCGACGGAGCGGGTGGCGGCGGGGGCCAAGGCTATGGCCACGCTGATCAACGCCGCCGACCCGGCGGAGGTGGTGCTCGGCCCCAGCACCTCGGCGCTGTTGCGCATGCTGGCCCAGTGCTTTCGCCCGACCCTCGAACCGGGAGATGAAATTATCGTCACCAACGCCGACCATGAGGCCAACATTAGCCCCTGGGTGGAGCTAGAGCGCGAGGGCATTGTGGTCAAATTCTGGCAGGTGAACCCCACCACCTTTGAGCTGGATCTGGCGGATTTGGAAGCCTTGCTAACGCCCCAAACTCGCCTAGTCGCCGTCACCCACACGTCGAATGTGTTGGGCAGCATTCATCCGGTGCGGGCGATCGCCGATCTCGTCCACGCCCACGGGGCGCTGCTCTGCGTCGATGGGGTCGCCTTTGCCCCCCACCGCCGCGTCGATGTGCAGGCGTTGGATGTCGATTTCTACACCTTTAGCCTCTATAAGGTGTATGGCCCCCACATGGCGCTGCTCTACGGCAAAAAAGAGCTGCTGCTGGCCCTACCCGGCTACAACCACTACTTTATTAATGATGCGGCAATACCCTACAAGTTTCAGCCGGGGGGCAGCAGCTACGAGCTGAGCTACAGCCTGACGGCAGTCACCGAATACTTCGAGGCTTTAGCTCAGCACCACGGAGAATCCAGTGAAGCCGACTCCGCCGACCCCATCGATCGGGCCTTTGGTCTAATTCAAAAGCAAGAAGGCATGCTCAACGAACGGCTGCTCTCGTTTTTGCACAGTCGGCCTGGCGTGCGCATTATCGGTCGAGACACCGCCGACCCGACGGAGCGCGTTTCAACCATTTCCTTTGTGACGGAGGGGGTGAGCAGTGACCAAATTCCGCCTCAGCTCGATGCCCACAACATTGGCATTCGCTACGGCCATTTCTACGCCCTGCGGCTGATCGAAGATTTGGGGTTATTGCCCCAGCAGGGGGTGGTACGGGTCAGCATGGTGCACTACAACACGCTGGAAGAATGCGATCGCCTGATTGAGCACCTAGCCCACTGTCTGTAGAAATCCCCAGCCCCCGCGCCTGCTTAGGAATTTGTACTTAGTTAATGGAGCTAAGTTGCAACAAAGCTTATTGCAACTTAGCCTGTCTTATTCCTGGGTTGGGTGGGGTTCACCTAGCGTGATGGCAGCCAATAATGAAACTCGCCAGAAAGCCCAATGGGTACGGGGTAGGAGGTATCAACCTTTGTTTGAAGACAGGGACGCAGCGGCCATATTTAATTTGGCGCTGGCAGAATTTTGGCAGCCAAAAACCGGCTGATTTATGCCTAGCCCACCGTTTCGCGGGGGCAGGCAAAAAACCAGTTCAAAAAGTGTCCCAGTTCTGAAATCTGGGATAAGCTAATTGGCGACGTTCGCTGCTCCTCCGATCGCGATTTACACCATGAATTGGCGACTCTGCAATCTCCCCAGACTGACTTCTGCTGCTCAATTCAAACCCGGCGTGGTTAAGACTTTGGTTCGTAGGTTGGCGAGCGGTTGGAGGCAGAGACCTCGCCGCAAAGCCTTGCTCGGGCTGGGGTTGGCTACAGCATTCTTAGTCTCAGTAGCGGTGCCCCGCTCGTTATCGGTGGCCAATGCTCAAGACCTGACCGCCGCGCTTTGGACTCGGGCCTCGTTTCCGGTCGAAAATTTTCAAACCTATACCTCCCCCTTTGGCTACCGCAGTGACCCCTACAACGGCGGCTCTCGGTTTCACTACGGCCTCGACCTAGCGGCCCCCAACGGCAGCTATATTCGCAACTGGTGGGCGGGCGAAGTGCTGTGGGTCGAGGGCGACGGTGCCTGCGGCACCTCCATGGCAATTAAATCTGGAGAATGGACCCACATTTACTGCCACATGCAGGGCCATGTGGAGGGCAGTGGCCAGAACAAAGTCATGGTCGATCGCGACGGCGGCATTCAGCTGCGGGCGGGCCAGCCAATCCCGGCGGGGGCACGCATTGGCCGGGTGGGCATGACGGGCCGCACCACCGGGCCGCACCTGCACTGGGGGCTTAAGTACCAAGACAACTGGGTTGACCCGGCCCTGGTGCTGCGGGCCATGTACGTTGGCCAACAGGCGGCACTGTAGGTCTCGGTGCCTTGCCATTGGCGGCGGTGCATAGCCTGGTTGGGAATGTTGATCTTGGTGGTGGGGGTGGCGATCGCCCACCCGCTTCCTGCCCTGGCCGCTGACAGCCATCCCCCCCTGACGTTAGACCTGCTGCGCCAGCTGCTCGCGGCCCCAGTGCAGCGGGAGGGCAGGCCCGCCGTTGATCTGCGCTACTACACCATCGACCTGCGGGCCGACAGCCCCCTGACCGATAGTTTTTACCGGCTGCTGAGCAGCGGGCTGCAAAGACCGGCGACGACCCCGACCCTCGACCTCAGCTACGCCGTGGTGCAGGGCGACCTCGACTTGCAGCGCCTGGGCCAGCGCGAACCCCTCTATGGCGACAACCTCTCCCCGCTGCTGAGCGACGCTGGGCGGGCACAGCTGAGGCGCGATCGCCAGCGTTTGCTCCAGCTCAGTCGGCTCTCTCAGTCGCTGCTGATTCAGGGCCAGGGCAGCAGCCAGCAGATTTATCTATTTAAAGCGCCGCTGGTGGCGGTGCAGACTCGCTTCACCGGCCAGGTGCTCGGGGGCGATACCTTCTTTTTGGGCCGGGTGCTGGCCAGCGGGGCGGTGTTTGAGCAGGGGCTCTCGGTGGGCGGAGCGCGGTTTAATCGGGCGGTGAATGTTTCGGGGGCCGACTTTCGCCAGGGGGTGCAGGCTAAGAGTAGTTTGTTCTTTGAGCCCGCCCGATTTGACCAGAGCCAGTTTCGCAGCGGCGCGACGTTTCAGGGGGCCGAGTTTAAGGCCGATGCCAACTTTAGCCGGGCGGTGCTGGCGGGCGATCTGAATTTTAGCCGGGTGCAGTGGCGGGGGGTGGCCGACTTTGCCCGCACGGTGTGGCAGGGCAGCGCTTTCTTTGTGCGCAGCTACTTTGCCAAGGCGCTGTTTTTTACCGAGGCCCGCTTTGACGCGCCCCTGGTGCTGCGCCAAACCCGCTTTGGCGAACCGGTCAACCTGCGCAACGCCATGGTCGGCGGCGAGGTCGATCTGGGGGATGCGATATTTCTGCCAGGGGCCTATCTAAATGTGGCGGGCCTGGAGTTTAGTCTGGAGCAAACCCAAATTTTGGGCACCCCCAGCAAAATTGGTCGGGTGTTTTCGGTGCCGCAGCTGGCGGGCAACGAGACCCTGCTGCGCAACCTAGAGCGCAACTTTCGCAATCAGGAGCAGATTAGCGACGCCAACTCGATTGCCTATACCGCCGAGCGCCTGCGGCTGAAAAGCTGGCAGCAGCGGCTGCTGGGCACCAATATCAACACCGCCGCGGTGGCGGCCCTGGTGCGGGCGGGCTTTACCGAGGTCCAGGCGGCGGCGGTGGTCAACCAGCGCCAAACCCAGACATTTATCGGTACTGAGGGGGTGCTGAGCGTGCCGGGAGTTGACCTGGCAGCGTATCTAAAGGTGCGCGATCGCATCTTTGCCCGCGACACCTTCCCCATCACCCGCCGATTTACCCTGGCCTTGCAGTGGCTGTGGCTGGGGGGCTTAGTGGTGCTGAGCCGCTACGGCACCAGCTTTGGCCTCACCTTTGGCCTGGGGCTGGTGGCGATTCCCACCTTTGCGCTGATGTTTTGGCTGGTCGATCGCTACCGCCGCCGCCGGGCTACCCCCATTCTTCCACCCCTTGCAGAAGGAATGTGGCTGGGTGGGGGCTGTAGCCTGCTGCTGGGCCTGGGGCTCAATGCCCTGCTGCGCTCCGCCGACTATCCGCTACTGACCCTGGGCTTTTTGTTTATGCTGCTGGTGCCGGTGCCCGCCGTGCTAATTGGCCTGTTGATTAAGCGGGGCCGTTACCACGACCTTATGGATGAGAGCTACTTTGTCGAGGACGGCAGCCTGCGCCAGCTCAGGCTCTTGATCGCTCGCTTGCCGGTGATCCCCAAGTTTCCGTTTTTTCGCGATCGCTACACCTACCTGCTCCTCGATCGCCGCTGGAACTGGCTAAATTATCTGGATTTCAGTCTCAACAACTGGCTAAAGTTTGGCTTTAATGACATCCGATTACGAGATCAGCACGTACCGGGATTGATTACCGCTCTGGTGTGGTATCAATGGGGGTTGGGTCTGCTCTACACAGCGCTGCTCCTGTGGACGCTCTCGCGCACCATTCCGGGGCTGAACCTGCTGATTTATTTCTAGCGCCGCTGTTGGCTATCCATCGACCGTTTTCTGCCCCCCGTGACCCAACCCTCTGCTTCAGATCTCAACCATCAGGTTAAATCCGATCTGCGCCGTCGCCTGATCAGCGCCCGCCAGAGCATTCCCCCCCAGCTGTGGAAGCAAAAGAGCGATCGCATCTGCGCCCACCTGCTCAACTGGAGCTACTTTCGCCAGTGCCGCATTATCTTGGCCTACACCAGCTTTCGCCAAGAGCCCGACCTTAGCCCCCTGACGGCCCACCATCCCCACTGGGGGCTGCCTCGCTGCGTTGATAAAAACCAGCTGACCTGGCACTACTGGTCGGCCAACAGCCGCTGGCCCCTCCGCAAAGGCTCCTACGGCATTATTGAACCCCACCCCAAGTCGCCCCAGGTAGACCTCTCCCTGGTGGATCTCATCCTCGTGCCCGCCGTAGCCTGCGACGTGCGCGGCTACCGCCTCGGCTACGGCGGCGGCTACTACGATCGCCTGCTCAGTCAGCCCCCTTGGCACAGCATCCCTACTGTGGGCATTGTGTTCGAATACGCCCGCCTGCCTACCCTGCCCAAAGACGTGTGGGATAAACCCCTCGCCGGCGTTTGCTCCGAAAGCGGCCTCTTCCTCGGCGAAAAGTAACCTCCCCATCTCCCTCACCCTCCCATCTTCCCCATTTCCCTGCCATGCACGGCCCCCACCCCACCACCCGCTACCCCATCCCCGGCATCACCCGCACGGCCTTTCTCAACACCCTCATCACTAACCCCAACATCGTTGTCGGCGACTACACCTACTACGACGATTTTGAGAATCCTGAAAACTTTGAGCGCAACGTGCTCTACCACTTCGACTTCATCGGCGACAAGCTGATCATCGGCAAATTCTGCTCCATCGCCTCTGATGTCAAATTCATCATGAACGGCGGCAATCACCGCACCGACTGGTTTACCAACTACCCCTTCCCTATCTTTGGCCAAGGATGGGAGTCGGGCATGCCCAGCGAATGGCCAAATAAAGGCGATACCGTCATCGGCAATGACGTGTGGATTGGCTACGGCGCGACGCTCATGCCCGGCGTGCAGGTGGGGGATGGAGCGATTATCGCGGCCCAGTCGGTGGTGACTAAAACCGTGCCCCCCTACGCCGTTGTCGGGGGCAACCCCGCCCAGGTGATTCGCTACCGCTTCGACGAGGGCACCATTGAGGCTCTGCTAGAACTGCAATGGTGGCACTGGGATATTGAAAAAATCACCCGCCACCTACCAGCCCTCTGCGGGGGTGACCTCCAGGCTTTGCAAAATGCCATCCGAAGCGTTTGAGACTTTCACCTGCTGATCGGGTGCTCATAAATTGAATGGAACCGATTGGCTTTAGCCATATTCCTATGCCACCCTGCGTCTTCCGTGTCTTGGTCTGAGGGAAAGTGAACAGGTTCAGATTTGAACCTGCTCGCTATGGAATCGCGTTATTTTTCTTTTTCTAATTCAGCCCGTAGACGATCTTCCTGGTCTCGCAGTTCTGGAGTCAAGGCTTCGCCAAAGTCATCTGCTTCAAAGATAGGCCGAATCTCAATTTCGTCATCCTGAAAGGGGCTGCGTTTAACCCAGTCAACGGCCTCTGAGATCGACTGCACCTGCCAGATCCAAAATCCGGCGACAAGCTCTTTAGTTTCAGTAAATGGCCCGTCGGTGACGGTGCGAGCGTTACCTTTACAGGCTACCCGCACCCCTTTCGAGCTGGGATGCAGCCCTTCGCCCGCCAGCATCACGCCCGCGTTAACCAATTCTTCGTTGAACTGCCCCATCTCAGTCAATTGTTCTTCGGTGGGAATTACACCTGCTTCGGAGTCGGAGGTAGCTTTGACTAAAACAATAACTCTCATTGCAAATCTCCTAATTAGTCACTGTCCGGTTCTGACACTTTCAAAAAAACCAAGTCAATGCCCACATCGGGCCAAGCTTAGGCGTTGGTGCAATCGGCGCTGTTGCTGTGCGCAAAGGGCACCGAGACATGCTCGTGGATAATCTGCCATTGCTCTCCCTGCCGCTGGCAGCCAGATGTGATTCGCAGCCACATCTGCGCTGCTGGATGGTTGGGCTCAAGCCCGGCAAAGCGAGCCACCCAGTGGGCTAAGGCTAGGTCGTTGCTAATGGTGATACTAACCGACTGGGTTTCCATGCCGGAGATGGTAGGCATGTAGGGCAAACTGGTTGCCCACATAGTGTGGCAGTCGTCTATGCCCCTAAGCGCCAGGGGTGGTTTCATATCAAAGATGACGATCTCTGGGGCGTAGTGGGCCATGATTTGGTCAAGATTTTTGGCACAGATGGCGCTGATATGATCGTCGATCAGGTGACGAATTTGAGCCTCTGCTTGGGTTTGTGAAATGGTTTCTAGCGCGGTTGTAGTCATGGTTGTCAGTCTCCATGGATGGTTTGTCAGCGGGCTGGGGATTAACCCTTAACCCTGTCTGTGTGAATTAGTCGAACCGAGAGCCAGTAGATCGACAGACTGGTCATATTTTTTTCCAAGATCTGCGGAATGGCTTGACCGTCTTACTCCAGGACAAGGCTGAACACCCCTTGAGAGCAGTGGTGAGGCGTTTGGAACGAGCCAGACTCAGTTCTCGATCGCCTCAACACCCAGGCGCTTGAGTCGCTCAATGTTGTCCTTTATGGTTTTGGGCTCTTGGGGCGAGTGCCCCTGTCAATCTGTGACCTCGCCTGTGACTCGAAGTAGATCCCAAGAGCAGTATGACTTCGTCGGATTGCCGGGGTACTTCTTGTCCGTCAGATTTTAGTCATCGAGTTTGAGCAAAGACACTGACGAGACCAGCAAAACGAGTTTTACCCTCGTCATCCACCGCGATAGGTGAGTGCAGCCATCGAGCATAGGCATTGCTCAGGGCGGTAAAGTCAGGCCCAATATGCGAAGGATTCATTGCTACACCAAGACTAGGGGGTGTCTTGCAGCCTAAATTTTTATCCCATCACATTGAATTAGCCCTGAGCATTCAGGGTAATTGGCGGATCCCCTATGGGGCAGGCCTGTCGTCAAATTAGTGCGTTCACCTGCTCAACGGCCTGCTTCCAGGTACGGACGTTGACCCCCAAGGCATTTTGCAAGTCTGCCAGGGTTTTGTATTCTTCCTTCAAACCGGCCTCTGTCCAAACTTTTTTATCGCCCGCCGTGGGTGGTGTAGACGACGACGGCTTGCCAGCAAAAATGGTCAATTCTTGCTGGGCTTTTAGCAGTCTTACCTGCCGCTCTAGCCGGGCAACAGCTAACTCATCAAGCCATTGCAGCTTCTCTTCGACCTCGACGTAAGCCTCGTAATCTTGATGGTTTAAGGCTTCTTGGCGCTGGGCCAGCAACGTCTCTAGCATGGGGGTCAAGTCGGCTTCTGGTTCTGTCTCCCCAGCCGCTAACTGATTGATGCCGGTGCCTTCGTAGGCTTCTGAGAGGGCTTCTAATGTGGTCATAAACATGTTTTCTTGGGCCTGGGCGGCCTTTACCGTGGCTACTCCGGCGGTAAATAAGTTCTGTTTGATGGCCTCAAAATCTTGCTGCCGCTCTGAGCGTGGCTTCATGACTCAACCCCCGTGTACTCCTGCTCTAGCTGCTCTAGCAGGGTGCGGAGCTGTTCTGGTAAAGTCGCTCGCTGCTCTAGGCTGACAGCCTGGTACGCCTGGGCCAGCTCCGTCATATCCTGGTCGTATTCGGTCTGCAACGCACCGACCTGCTGGTAAACCTCTCCCAGCTTATCGGTGGTCAGTTTGAGCTGCTCCATCACTTCTCGGTTTTGACCGGTTAGCTTTTCTACCTGGCGAATGGCTCGGTTGCGCTGCATTGTCATATTGCCTAGCCGCCCCCGCATAGAATTGCGCGACTTGATGGCGTTCATCAACCGCTGCAGCAGGTTCTCATTCTCCTGTTTGTGCTTGATGGCTTTTGCAGAAGCCTTTTCAGCGGCTTGCTTCTGGTTGACCAACTCAGCATCGGCGGCTTCGAGCTTGTTCCACAGGTCGTCTACTTGTTTGCGGCGACTTTCTAGTTCCTCCATCCGCTGGGCCAGGTTGTGCTGGTGGGCTAAAGAGGCTGGTACCCTGTGCTGGGTGCGATTGAGGTTTTTCATCGGGTGTTTTAATCCTTTCCAGTCCCAGGGGCGCGCTGCTTTTTCTGTAGGGTTCCCCGGTTGTGTGCAGCAGCCCCATCTACCTTACTAAGTTGTCTTTGCTAATCAGAATTCAAAATTGGCGATGATTCATTAAGACTTTATGGCTGAGCTTTCTCTACATTGGGATATCAAATCGCTCCTAATTGAGGGCAAAAGGCCGTTTCGGCGTTCTCAACCCAAAAATCTGCGTTATTCTTTGGGCACATCCCTCCTGGTGGCTGAGAGCATGAAACGGCGCGGTAGACTCTACGGTCTGGTTTTAGCGATCGCGGCCACTGTGCTGCTGGTATGGCCCCTGGGGTTACAGGCCCCCGCCCAGCAAAGCACTGGGTCTGCTCCGCCCCTTGGTAGCCGGGTGCGGGAGTACGAGATGATCAACATGCCCACCGCTACCGCCTACTCGGTTTATACCGCCAATGCCATGACCCCTCACCAGGTGTGGTACCGCGTCTACGGCGGCGATGCCCTGTTTCGTCAGCGCATGCGGGTCTACCAAGAAAATGCTGGCCCTCGCCCCATTAACCAACTGCCGCCCGAGTCTGAGTTAAAGGAAGAAATTACCAACAATAACGCCACCCGCTGGTATCGATTTGTGCCGGAGGCGGGCGTGTTTACCTACTATTTTGATGGGGACAATCGGTTGACCGCCAGCAGTCCCTGGCGCGACGCCTTTGGGGTTAAGGTCAAGCGCACTCGCTACACCAACGGCAACCGCTATGAAGTCGCTTTCGAAGATCAAGACTCCCTCGACGACTTTGATGATCTCAAGCTTGAGGTGGTGATTCTTCAGCCGGTTTAGCGGTGCTGGCCAAAACCAGGCTCAAAATCCAGGCAAGAAACGGCTTTGCCTGCGTCTCTAGGGGAGATCTGCGCGATGATAGACCATAAGTATGGGTGAGGAAAGCTATGAATCGCTTTATGATCGGCGGCATTCTGGCGGCTTTGGTGTTGATGCTGACGGGCGGTCTCAACCGACTTCTTGGCGATCGCTCTCAAAACGCTCCGCTCGCTAGCCAGCAAAATTCTACGGCTCAGGATGTCAATGACCTGGGCACGCTACCCCTCGAACAGGCCGGTCGCTTAGTGCAGCGCCAGAGTGAGGTAGGTAGCAACAACGGCATTTCGGCCACGGGAAACAGTACCTTTCCTGACCAGGGCAGCGGGCGGGCGACCATCTCTCCCTCTAATACGGGCGCGGGCACCGACGGTTTTACCGCCGCCCCCGGCAACGTGATTCCGCGCACCGGGGCGGCGACTACGTATCCAACCACGGGCGGCGACATTGCCCCCATTCAGCCGGGTCTGGTGCAGCCCGGTGTGGTGGAGCAGCGTCCGGCCCCTGACCCCGACTTAGACTCGATTCCCGCCCTGTGGTAGAGGGGCTTCCCCCACAGCAGAGGCGCGGCATTGCCCCTGCTGTGGCCGACTGGTGGCCTAAAATAAAGGCTGAGCACTTGAGTTAAACGGCATGGCAAATCAGGGAAGCGACGTCCTGGTGGTGGGCGGCGGGGTTATTGGCTTGGCGATCGCCCTAGAGCTGCGGCAGCAGGGGGCCACTGTTACCGTGCTCAGTCGCGACTTTCAGCAGGCGGCCAGCCATGCCGCTGCGGGTATGCTGGCTCCCTGCGCCGAAGGGCTGCCGCCGGGGCCAATGCTGGATCTCGCCCTCGCCAGCCTGGCACTGTATCCCAGCTGGGTGAGCAAACTGGAATCGCTCACCGGGCAGTCGGTGGGCTACTGGCCCTGCGGCATTTTGGCCCCGCGCCGCACGGTGCCAGAGCATTCCACCGGCTGGCTAGATGCGGCGACCCTGGCCTACTACCAGCCTGGCCTGGGGCATGATGTGCAGGGGGCGTTTTGGCACCCTGACGAGGGCCAGGTGGACAATCGTTTACTTGTACAGGCGCTGCGATCGGCGGTAATTGACCTGGGGGTGACCCTGCACGAGGGGACTGGGGCGATCGCCCTGCGCCATTACCAGGGGCGCATTGAGCGGGTCTGCACCTCCCAGTCGGGGGATTTCATGGCCGGTCAGGTCGTGCTTGCCACCGGAGCCTGGGCCCACGAGCTGCTGCCCCTGCCGGTGTTTCCTAAAAAGGGCGAAATGGCGAGCCTGCGAGTGCCCGTCGGCTACGGCACCCTCCAGCCCTTGCAGCGGGTGCTGTTTGGCGAAGACACCTACATTGTGCCTCGTCGGGATGGGCGTATTGTGCTGGGGGCCACCAGCCAGGAGGTGGGCTTTGCGCCCCACAACACGGCGGGCGGGGTGCACCAGCTGGTAGGCAATGCGATCGCCCTGCTGCCCATGCTAGCCGACTTCACCCTCGAAGAAACCTGGTGGGGGTACCGCCCCGCCACCCCCGACGAGTGGCCTATCCTCGGCCCTGGTCCCGCTGCCAACCTCACCCTGGCCACTGGCCACTACCGCAACGGCATTTTGCTCACCCCCATTACCGCCCAGCTAGTGGCCCAGGCGGTGCTGGGAAAACCCGACCCGCACTTAGATGCGTTCTCCTGGCAGCGCTTCCACACCGCCCCACCCCCGTTGCCCAACCTTCCCGCTGTTTCTCCTACCCCTCAGGCTATGACCTTTACCGATGCTGTCCCTGCCACCGCTACGACCCTAGCTCCCAATCTGTCTGTTGCAAATGACTTGACCGATTCATCCTTGACCATCGCTGGGCGTACGTTCACGTCTCGACTGATGACCGGCACCGGCAAGTACGACGACTTTGAGGTGATGCGCCAGAGCATTGCCGCCAGCGGCTGCGAAATTGTCACCGTGGCGGTGCGGCGCGTGCAGACCAACGCCCCCGGCCACCAGGGGCTAGCCGAAGCCCTCGACTGGTCAAAAATTTGGATGCTGCCCAACACGGCGGGCTGCAAAACCGCTGAAGAAGCCATCCGCGTGGCTCGCCTGGGCCGCGAAATGGCCAAACTGCTGGGCCAGGAAGACAACAACTTCGTCAAGCTCGAAGTCATTCCCGACGCCAAGTACCTGCTGCCCGACCCGATTGGCACCCTAGAAGCCGCCGAACAGCTTGTAAAAGAAGGCTTTGCGGTGCTGCCCTACATCAACGCCGACCCACTGCTGGCCAAGCGATTAGAAGAGGCGGGCTGCGCCACCGTCATGCCCCTGGGGTCGCCGATTGGCTCGGGCCAGGGGATTCGCAACGCCGCCAACATTCAAATCATTATCGAAACGGCCAACATTCCAGTGGTGGTGGATGCCGGGATTGGCACCCCCAGCGAAGCCGCCGAAGCCATGGAAATGGGAGCCGATGCGCTGCTGATCAACACCGCGATCGCCAAAGCCGCTAACCCCATCGCCATGGGCCGCGCCATGGGGCTAGCCACCCTGGCCGGTCGCCTCGCCTACCGCGCCGGGCGGATTCCGGTGAAGGGGGTAGCGAGTGCCAGTTCGCCGCTCACGGGGAGGGTGACGGAGTAGGTGGGTGAGTGGAGTAGGTGGGTAGGTGAAGTAGGTGAAAGATTTGCCTCTATATTCATCCACCTACCCACCCACCCACTCCCCTATCAGTCCAAAATCTTCACCCGCCCAAGCTGAATCGCATCGAACAGGCGATTGACCTGCTTGCGCTCGCTCTCATCAACAGTGCCATCGGCTAATACTAGGGTCGTTAGTTCCTGGTACTGGGTCTGGGTGATGGCGCGGGCCTGAATAAACTGGCTGACGAGATCGGCGATGGGGCAGCCAGGCTGAGATGGTGACGACATAGGACAGACCCTTGGCAAACACGATGGACAGCCATAGTTACCTGGATCAGGACATCCAGAAACCTTAGAAACGTTTGAACGTTCGAACTTTTAAACGTTTCTAGGGGAAAAGTCTTAAACCAAACTGGCTACAGCTATACCAGTTGTAACCGCTCTAAACCCCTGGTGGCCAATGCTATAGATTCCAGTGCAGCAGGGCGGCAATCTGCTGGGGCAGGGTGAGGGGGTTAAAGGGTTTGGTAATTAGGCCTGCCACCTGGAGGGCAGTGAAGTGGGCGCGATCCCGCGCCAGCACCTTAGACGTGAGCACAATCACAGGAACAGCCTGGGTGGCGGGGTGGCTTTGCAGCTTGTCGTAGATCTCAAAGCCATCCATATCGGGCAGAGAAATATCGAGCAAAATGGCATCAATGGTCGTCCCTTGGGCCAGCTTTAACCCTTCGATCCCAGAGGTTGCCCCGAGGGTTTGCCAGCCCGCCAGCTCCTCCAGAGCCGCCTGCACAATGGCGCGAATGTCGTCTTCGTCGTCGATCAGCAGCACTCGCTTAGTCATGGCTGGGCTCCAACCTCAGCGGCAGCTGCACAAAAAAGGTGCTGCCCTGCCCTAGCTGGCTCTCGGCCCAAATGCGGCCCTGGTGCTGCTGCACAATCCGCTTGCAGATTGCCAGGCCCAGCCCCGTGCCGCCCCGCTGCCGCGAGTCCGAGGCATCCACCTGTTGAAACTGGTCGAATATTACCTCCAGTTTTTCGGCGGGAATACCGCGTCCGTGGTCGCGGACGGTGAGGAGGAGGTGAGGAGTGGGGGGTGAGGGGGTGAGGGGTAGGGGGGTAGGGGGTGAGGGTGTCACTTGCCCTACCTCCCTTACCTCCCTTATGTCCGCACTCCCCCCCCCCCCC
>JAESGV010000317.1_pt1 | contig 21758 bp, 11 predicted proteins | sample 9269781 | NCBI WGS metagenome assembly JAESGV01 (sample SAMN15741586, study PRJNA653496) | algae metagenome | isolation source: Tildeniella torsiva UHER 1998/13D and co-occurring heterotrophs from... | place: Slovakia: Slovak Paradise National Park, Hrabusice, Kosice Region | collected 2000-01-01
ACACATCACTGCGGTGATTGTTAATGCGACGTGCTACACAGACAGTAAAAGCCTGAGTTTCGGGTACGCTAGGCGTGTAGCACATGGTTAGGAAAGCTGTAAACTACAACTCAATCCGTACATTTTTGCAAACCCAATAAAATTTGATTGTTACTTTAATACAGGCTCATTATGATGTGCTACATACAAAAGCTCCTGAAAAACACTATTTGACCAGCGCTACCGTATAAAATTATTTAGAATTCACGTTTGCGACAACAGCTAGGACAATAACTCTAGCTTCTCTTCCATTCTGTGTTTCATGTACTCATTGTGACTTAAAATTGATCTTTTCACAATTTTTAGATCTTCTCTTTCTTTTTCGAGCATCGATAATTCCTGATTACATTCGTATTTCAGAGCTTGAACTTGTTGTTGCTCCTGAGACAATTGTTGTTCTTTCATTTGTAACGATTGTTCCCACTCTTGCAAGCTATATATTTTTGCAAGGATATCGTTTTGTGATGACGTAGCTTGATTATCACATTCTTCTTTTGGTGAATTTTCAAAATCTGGTATATATTTGCTTTCGTAGTATTCTATTCTGGCTTCCTGAGTAGCTACTGTTTCTTCTAACATTCTAATTCTTAATTGTAGTGTTTCTTCTCGGTTTAATACATTTATAGAGAGATGTTCCATATCCAGTTTTTGCTTTGCTAATTCCTGTAACTCCAATTCTACTAATTTTTTCTATCGTAAGTGTGCAAGAATTTGATTACCTTTTTCTCGACTGATTTAGCAACTCGTAGAACTTCTTGTTCTTTAAGTTCCAGATGTCGGAACAGTGGCTCGAGATTGATACCCTCATTAATATGCTTTTCCTTGGTTTTGACATCTTCTGTCATTTGTCGAACTAGTCTCTCTTGGTACTGTAACGATTTGATCTTTTCTGCTATTTCGTTATCGAAATCTCTTTCTCTATCTGAAATCTTTTGCGCTCGCAAGATTAACTCATCCTGTACTTGTCGTAACTTTGTATTTCGCGCATTTAAGTCCTTATTCAAACTCTTAAGTTCTAATTCTTTTTGTTTTAGTCTCGCTCGCTTCTTCTTCAAGTACTGCGCCTCAGCTGCTAGCCTATCTTCTTTCAATGTTAACAAAATATCATTCGATTGTGTGTTTTCTGTTTCGAAAAGGTGTTTGGATGCTGAGCCTTCTGACTCTGAGCTTGATTTTTCAGTTTTGTATGTTTGTGTCGATAAACTTGTATCAAGCTCGTATTTAACAGGTGTTGATAGCAAGTGATCCATGGAGGAACCACTTGCCGCTAAAAATCAAATTACAAAGCATCAAACTTTATTTGTTACCTGAACTGGCTTGTTGTTTCTTTGTCTTTGCAGCTTGTACCAGTGGCATTAGTTCGTTCTTTGAAGCTAACACCTTTAACAAGTTGACGAGGAAGGGAACATAGTTGTGTCTTCTTCTAACGTTCTCATCACGCCATTTTGCCTTCTTGTCAGCGTTTTGTTGTTTTAGTTCTTTTAGATCGTTAATTCTAATGTTGATCGATTTTTTAGTCTCTTCATCTACACCATCCAGTTGTTTGGTTAACTCTTCAATTTCGGTATTGTACTTGTCATCTGGATCACCAGTAACGGCCAAAAGATTGAACTTGATTTCTGTGTTTTCGTAACGACTAATGCGTTCTTGAATGACTGGAACGACTTTTTGTAGGAAACTGTCTTCACCGTCGCATGTATCCAAAATAACAGGTCCCTTCTTGAGTCCATCAAGTTCGTACAAGACTCCGTTGACTTGAACGTAACTGATAAAGTGGAAAGCTTCGTCTTCTTTGTCTGTACGTGTATCTTCTTCCATAACGAATGGTTCTGGTCGTGCGAAACTATTATGTGCGACTCTCATGACTTCATTTTGGCCAATAGCATCACCGCGAAGATCAGCATCAAAAGATTTTGTTACATCCAAAAAGTTTGTCAATTCGTCACCCAAACTAATGCGATCAGCGTTATTTAGTAGTATAGACAAAATAGCCTGTGTCGCACATGCATTATTAACCTTTTGACTTGCAAAGAACAAGTTTTCTGGTAGATCCTCAATGACGGGTCTGTTGTCCTTTTCTGATTGCCATTTAAATAAAAAGATCAAACCATATACAGGCCTAAATGTTAGTAAAAATATATTACGTACTTTAACTGCTTTAGCATGTCATAGTCTAACATGTAGAGTTCGTCTACTTGTACGCCCTTCACGCCAAAGGTCTGTATTAGCTCAGTAAATACGCCTGGATCCTATATGTTATGATTAAAAATTATACATACTGACTCAATAGTACACCAACTCATTGTTTGAATTTGTTTGTTTCAGTGGTTGACTCGAATTTTGTAAACTGTCGAGAAAATTCACCACCGTTGCCAACAAAACTGTCATGACTGATGAATATCACAAAGAGCAGCTAAAAATGCTATTTCCACATCTTACAGAGACTTCACTCGCTAATGCATTGCGTGACGCAGATGGAGACCTTGAATTGGCAGCCACGATGCTGTTGAGCGCTACGGAAGCTGATAAGCATAACATTCCACCGCAAAACCCACGAGGCACAAACCAAAACAAAAAACGAAAGTCTATTGACGATGATGACGCGGAAAACGACGAATATAAACCTCCCAAAAAAGCACGAACGAAATTGGCACCACCAAAAGCAACAAAGATACTAGACTTTAATAAGGATTATGAAGATGAGCCTGAACCACAAGTGAAAGAGCCTACTAAAAAGATTAATGGTGCACCAAGAACAAAGATTCTTCCTGTACAACCACCAAAACAATCAAAAGTACAACGCAAAACAGAACCAACTAGCGTCAAAATTCAAACAAAACAAGTAAGGAAATCAAGTGACAATACAAAGGTAAAATGTTGTGTTGTATGTGGTTCGAAAATTGGACAAAAGGAAGATGTCAGGGTTGTGAATTCATCAAACTTGGGGGCATACCAAAGTGTCTTCTCAGACTTGGAAATGAAAACAGGATGTGTTTGTACAACTTGCTTCAAAGATTTTGAGAAGGCTTCCTGTGTTTGCTGCAAAGCAAATGAAGTTTCATACAACTTGAAAACTAGTGATGTACATAGATTCAATAGACTGTTGAACACAAAAGTAACAACAGGAGGTCGTCTCTGCAAGCAATGTTATAGCAAGTTTTATCGCGCAAAACGGCAAGATGTGCAAAATAGCTAAAATATACTGATTATAACAAGCCATAGTTTATGAGTGCCTTCTTTGTCTCAACAGCGTTGATTAGTTCGTCTACAGCTTTGAGAGTCTTGCAACATTCGAATCTGTCTAACGTATTGATGTAGTGGAAATGCAGTTTGCGTTTGTTCTTTCCATTGACTTGATTGAAACAGTTTTGAATAAACTTTTGTGCTTGGTTCGTCATGGCTTCTGTTGTTTCGGCTGTGTTATCGTAGTCTGGGAAGACTTTCTTCAATGAAATATTTCTTCTCAATTTGAGTTGGAATACATCAAACTTGGTAAATACAATCATCACGGAAACATCTATATATGTTAGTTTAGTACTTGTGTGAACATACTTTCAAATTCTGTAGAATTGCAAACTTCATCAAAAGTCTTTAGACCTCCCAAGATTGATGCTCCACTGTCAGAGTTGACTTTTAGATTATCTCCAATAATATCTGTACGTAGACCTGCGATCATTGGATCTCTTGGTTGTAATTTGTCAATATCACCAAGTGATACAACAAGCATCATAATTGATAAATCTTGCACCATACTATCCATAGATGGAAGTTTTGAATGTTTGTTTGGAATAACGTTGATTAAATGATATGGATACTTCTTGTACATGAGTGGTAACGAGTTCTTTTCTTTGGTATCTTTTTCGGCATCTGGATGATGAATAGTTGTACGATCGCATAATCGAAGTATATCTGCTGTTGTTGGTTCATAATCGGGACTAAAGATTGTCCTAATGTTGTCCAAAAAGTATGCAAGGTTGTCTTGTGTGATCAACTCGTACAAGTGCTTGTCTTTTGACAAAATTTCATACACTAGAGAATCTTCTATTAGACACTCGTATCGCATGAAACTTTCTGCTGAACGTAACGCTTTGATATTTCGATCGTTCAAAATGTCAAACATTCCATTCAAATGACCGTCTATTTGCTCCAAAAATTTCGTGTTTGCTTCCTCTGTTATTTCTGCACTATTGTACGCATAGATTAAATTCTCACAGATAATGGCACTTGTTTCTGGATCGATCCACTTAACTCGTTCAGTTGGGTAGTACTCATTGATGAGTAGTCTGAATTTGACTAACGCAAAAAAGTATCCGATGCATTGCTTTTGTATGATTGTCTTGTAATACGAACCTTCTTGTGGACTCATGCTTTCTTGGTATGCTAAACGAAGTTGTTGCAAGAATGTTGTACAACCGTTATGTCTATCTGCTCCTAATACAAGAACGACGTTCCATGCGTTCTTATTATTGAATGTAAGTTGTCCATCGTTTTCAAAATGATGTTCATAGTTTACCGTTCTTATGAGCGTTATATGTTCATCTTCATCTGTGGCGACTGTTGTAGTAGCACTTGTTACCGATTTGGAGCTTGTAATGTTACTTGTTGCAACAGTGGTGGTTTGTGTAATCGCATTGATCGATTGTGGCTCGTAAAAGTTTTCATCGACTCCCTTTGCGTAATGGATGTTGTTGTATCCTTTAACTCGTTGTTCTTCTTCTGCTTTTTCATACAGTTGGAGTTTAGCCAGCAATGATTTTACATAGTCGAAACTGTGCTTATTGAGTACATCAGTAACATATGATATAGCATCAGGTACTCTTCCTAGAGCAACTAAACTATATGCCATCATGTGAATTAGTTCTTCATCTTTGGTGTCTCCAACGAGTTTCAAATCACGAATGCAATCTTCAAAGTTTGTCAAAATATAGTTGGTTGTTGCACGTAGTTCAAGTACTCGCAACTTTTCAGTCTCAAATTGTTCTGACAGTAGATCAACAGCCTTGTCGAATTCTGTAAGTGCTTCTTGATATCTTCTTAGTGTAAACAATAGTGTTCCTTTGTTCAAGTACCACGTTCCATCTTTTGCAGAGATTTCTGAATCTTCTAGTACTTGTTGTTTCGATGGTGAGTTACAGCTAAGCTCTTTCCAATCTCTTTCCATTTGATGCCATTCTTGTAGCGATCTACTCTTTGAGTTATCATTTAACGAGTATTTTGCTGCTAATTGTTCAACATCGACAATAAATACATCATCCATTCTACCACGTTTGCGACTAGTTCCTCCAAATAGAATAACTCTACTTGGATCTATCAAGTTCATCGAGTGGTACTTGCGACTTGCCGGTAGTATCTTTCTGTTTAATGCTAGTGGTATCTGCACTCTTCGTTGAAGGTCAAGTAGTACAAAATCTTTAAAATAGTTTCTACCTCTGTATCCACCAAAGAATAGAGCGAATCCGTTCTGTAAGTACACACCAGCATGACTATGACGTGGTTTGAACTCGATTGATTCTGGATTAAAAGAGTCGTCAAAATCAGTTGGTTCTTGAAGCTTGCACTCCATTGGACTCCACATGCAAGTAGTCATGTTAAATAGCCAACAAGTTCTTTCATCCAAAGCGATTGATTTTGTATTTCGTGACGTTTGTGGTGAGTTTATCGAATCTGGTTCTGATTTGTCAAATGGGTCTTCTGATGGACTAGCAGGTGTTGTTGACGTGGATACTGCACCACCTGAAGTTGTTTTTCCTCCCCATACTAACATGCAAGTATCACTTATCGCCAACGCAACATGCGAGTGACGACTAGGAGGAATAATGCCACCTTTTGGTTCTATTTCAGTCCAATGATGAGTGTTCATATCAAAACTCCAAAGATCTCCTACGTTTGTTAGAGTAGAAATTGTTTCGCATACCGAGTGTATGTTTGTTGATAGTATCTGTTGTTCCTCCATACACGATCATTTTGTCTCCCAACATTACGGCACTGTGATTGCACCTTCCTATTCTGTTAGATATTGAACAATTGACATACCTTGTGGTATTCTAAGTAAACGTTTGCTGTTTCTTGGAGTAGAGTTGTTGTTGGGTGATGACGGTTTCGAATTTGAAGGTGACAAACTATTAGGTGTTGGCCCACGTACGGCATCCACTGGAAAATCAGGTACGAGCGAGTAGTAGCAAACTACGTGTTGCCATTCCCTATAAAAAATTAATACGGACAATTATAGGTCATACCATGTTGTCGTGTTTAGAATATAGGTACTGTTGAGGAATGCTTTGTTCTTTCCTCCAAATATAACGATTTTATCTTTGTATCTCACTGCTGTATGTGATCTTAAACTAGGTGGCGACTCATGTGGATTACTAATAGGAGGTATTGTGATATAGTAGCGAACACTATATTTTTCCATCTGTACGAGTGTTTGTTTTCGCTTTAGATCGCTCTTCTTGAGCGTGACTTTGATTTTTGATATGATTGGTTCTCTTGGTGCATTTGGTTCATCGATAATACGTTCTTGAATGATAAAACATGAGTTGTCTATTTCTTTTTTGTCTGTTTGACCACCAAAAATGAATACTTGGTTGTCATCAAGAGCGACTGCGGCGTGTTTTGCTCTCTTTTCGATGTTACCCATAACGTAGACTTGTTTTAACCACGTCTCATGCTCTATGTCAGGCTCTAAGTCTGTATCTCGCTTGCTACGCAGATTGAATATGTTCATAGTGCTTTTGTGTCTTGTCACTGTGTGACACGTTGTGCAAAATTGTTTGACAGCTGATTGGAAAGCACCGGTCAATCTTTCACAGATGGTTGATCAGCACTGCGTTCAAGAACGTAAACAATCATGGAATTATCGGAAGATCTCTAACATCAGGACTGCTAACTCGTGCATTGTAACTATTTCTTATTTGCTAGGTTTCACCTGTCAGAACTTTCGGTAAAACGCTCTGTCAAATCAATCACACAGGATTCTCATGAGCGTGCTGAATGATACCATCATATACGCTGCTTGTGCTCCGTACGATCCTGATGGTAACAAGAGAGTAGAGTGGTTATTTGTTGGAATAGGAGCTTGTGTTCGAGGACCTCTAGAGCAACTAAGTTTTGTTTTTGGTATCACATCTCTGTTGATGGGTATCATAACTCTGACACCGTACGTTTGAGAACGCATTTAAAATAACTCTTCAGTCAATTTTACATAAATTATCGCAAACAAAGTGGAGATGCAATTTCACCGTTACTTCTGTTTAACTGGACACTAGGAGGAGTTTTTAACTTGGTGGGCGCTATTTTAACGTCACAATTGTATACACAAGTACGTTTTACGAGTTTAGGTCATATTTACTACTAGATTTTGGAAGCAGCATACTTTGTCGCTGTGGATGTGTTGCTGATTATTCAAGTTATTTACTACAAAATCAAAAACGCTATACTACGGAAAATTGCACAAAAGAATGTGCGTCTACTGGAACCTATGACAGACAGCGAAGAGGAACCAGATATTGGTTCACAAACAACACAATTACAGTCGTATCTCGCATTAGCAGCACTCGGATTTTTAACTTACACATCGTTTGTCACAATGTCGCAACAGGAGAACACGATATATCACATTGGTAGAAGATTGCTAAATCCAACAAAAATAGTATGTGGCTTTTTCAATTCTAACCATAAGCTTGATTATCCTGATCACTGGCCTCCAGTTGGTGGTATAGTAATTACAGGCTATGTTCTTGGATGGGGTAGCGCAGCGTGTTACTTTATTGGAAGAATTCCTCAAATCATCAAAAACGTATGAAGTTTCATATCTATTAATTGTTAGCTTTTAAGAAGACAAACGGATGGTCTTTCTTTAGGATTGTTTATTATGAGCATGTTTGGAAATTTCACCTATGTGTGTAGTATCATAACCTATTCCACTCGTGGTCCTTTTCTTTTGGCCAAATTACCGTGGATTGTAGGAGCCAGTGGTGCATTCTTACTAGATTCAGTGATCATGTTACAATTTTTTATTTACAGAAAGAAAAAGACAAAAGAATCAGAAATTGAAAATATTTTACCTGCCAATAGTGATTTGGCAAATCCTCTAATAGAAGATGAAGAAAAAGAAAAGGATGAGGTATATCCATTATAAAAACTAGATAAATTATTGAGCATCGCTCATTAACAATGCAGTTCCGCGTTTCGTCCAGTGATCAGAATTCTTTTCTCCACTCTTGAGATCTACACATGTAATATATGATGTTCTGTCAACTGTTCCTGCACGAATGGGGAAAGAATACAATGGACAAGCATAAATGTCCTTATTTTGTGATTTCTTTTTAGGGGCACCACTGACACCAGAATTATGTACAGGTTTAAAGTGAATCACTGGCATTTCTACCATCAATTGCATAGGTTTTGGTTCAGTCAAACAAGTATTTTCAACATCCCAACCTGCACCTTCCAAGAATAAACCAGACACGTAAGCGCCATCTTTTGGTCGTTGATGGAAACTTGATTGTGGTGGCATGACAAAGTATTCAAACACTAGTTCATCAACAGCAACTCCTTGAGACCGTGCAGCAGTTTGTTTGAGTGCTGTTAAGAAACCTGATGGGAATGTGAATCCTGGTAACCAGAATACTATTGGTGGATCACCTTCTGCCCACTCTGCGAGTTGTTTCACTCGTTTTTGTAAATCACGTGTCCATGATGCTAATGGTTTCAAAGAGGCGTATGCAGCGTGCCACATGCCGGGTACTTTTCCTACTAGTAAGCAGTTGTATACTTCTTCAAGTTCTGAACTCATAACTACTTCTCCCTTGATACCTTTGATCAAATCAACAAGACTATCTTTGATGATACGTAGTAGGTTATTGTATCTTGATATTTCTTGTAATAGAACAGTATTCAATGCAGATTCATCTTGTTGTTGTGCAACTTTTGTGGAAATGTATTCGGGAATGCGTGCTTCGAGTAAATCTTGAGCAATTTGATAAACTCTTGTCTCTGGCGTGTCATCACGATCGGATTTCTTTCCTCCTACAGTTGTACTTGGTGTGAGTGAAATTAAACTATCGAGCAATGCAATAGAGTTGGCAATTTGTGAACTAATGTCGGCGTTTGGATGTTGTCCAAAGGCTTCTGGTGGATCATCAGTTGGTAAATCAGAAATGAACTTGTTGTATGATTCCAAATCGCCATCATTAGGAATAAAGTATCTTTCATCTGATGACAATTTGTAGTTCTTGATATCTACTGCGTTTTGATTCAAGAATTGATTCGCATATACTAAAAGAATTCTTCTATCCATATCATCAGTTACACGACCTCCATAGGAAACATCCGCAATTAATACACGTAGTGCGTCCCATTGAATTTGATCCGACTTATCGTTATCCAAATATAATTTGAGAATATTCTCAGAAATGGAGAAATCAGAGTCATTAAAGTCGTACGGAATATTCCATCCAAGTGTACCGAATTTTGTTCTTTCTAGTAGTACACTATGGAAGAATGTCAACGCGAATAGTAGTTTCTTGTACAGGTGAGGACGTGGTTGTTGTTGTAGTTGATCGTTTGTAATAAACTTGTACAAACGTAACAAGTTACTACGGATTCCTTGTGGTGGTTCGGTGGTAACCTTGCGTGACTTTTGTAGAATCGTAATAGGGAATTTCGGATGAGGCTTGCTACTTAGGAACAGTCTAAAGCTTTGATGTGGTGGCACTGGATTCTCTAACGTGTTTGTAAAGCCTTCAATGATTTCTTCTAGTTGTGGCATAAAGTGAATCATCAAATGACAATTTGCCAAGAATACCCAATCTCCATTTTGACAAGATTGTTCAATCAAGTTACGCGCTGTTTGCTCCATACCATCACCCAATGATAGACTATTCAGTCTTGCTTTTCCTACAGCTAGTGTTTCCAACTGTTGTTGTGGATCAACTCCAGGCGATAGTACAAAAATAATAGGTTGTGTACTACTTGATTGTGCAAAGATTTGTTTGATATCATTGACTGGTGGTTTGATATAATCTGCTGATTCCATTTTTTGTGCAATAAAACTCTTAATCATGAAAATAACACGATCAGGTCGTACGCATCTCACAATCATCATCTTTGCCCAGTTATCAGTACCCACTTTACTCTGCCATTCTGAGGGAAGTTGTTCATGTTCTGGTCTTGAAGAACTAAACCAATCATTCCAATCTTGATTTTCATCTTCAAAACTTTGAGCAATACCATGGAAGTTGGGTAGCTTATCAAGCTCATAAACGTTATCCCATGACTGTTCTGTTAGCCATTTGCATGGATTTGGTGTTTGAGTTTCCTTGTCGAGAACTTGTCCACCACGTAAGAAAAAGTTGTACTCATCCATGTTAATACTTCCACTTTCTTGTAGAATCTTGACACACATTTGGAAAGAGAATAAGAGTTTGTGACGTTCGAATAATCCTTGACAAGTTGTCTTGTAAACTTCCATCGTATGGTGAGAGTTCAACATTTGTACACGTTGTGTAATCATATCTGTTCTAACTGGTTTTTGACTTGTTTCGATGCTTGTCTTGAACAACCGAATATAAGTATCAAGACTGAATTGATACATTGGATCAATTAAACTCAAATCGCAAAGAACAAAGTATAGTACACTAGCACGGCTGGCGCCTTTTCTATAGTTGTTACGCATTCCATCAATCTTCTTTTCTGTTTCTTGACTCGTTGCCAACTGTTGTTTGATTTCTTCACTTGTACGTTTTGATTGCGAAAGTGTTTGGATGAGATTCTCATCTTCTAGTAATGATGATGACGATGATGAAGTCAATAATTTGAGAATTAAATCTTCCAAATCTTCCATACGCTTCTTTGCGTTTGCGACACTAACAACAACATCATTCTTTTGTTCCTCTAATTCAGGTCGTTCAGTTGCAACTACGATACCGAGTAGTTGATCTTCTAAACCTTGTTTCGTGACGCTAAAGTTGACAATCGTTGTCTTGGTTGATATCTCTGGTGTGTAGTGAGGATTTGCGAGTTTTGTAGTGAGGAAAAGTTTGAACTTGCGATTATAGTCGATTTCTCTATCACCTATTTTGATGACTTCTCTATTTCCACGTTTCATGATGGCTTGACTTAGAATCGGTTCCAATAGTGGATCAATATCTTCGTTAATGTCCTGTATGAGAACAGGCAATCCGAATTTAATTGCATTCTCTAACGTGTGTTTTAGTTTTCCAATACTCTTGAGTTCGCCTATTTGAAGATTTGATTGTTTGTATTGTGCTTTTATCCAACGATTTGCTTGACTTTGAGGGTCAATCATGAGTGGCCAACGTCTTCCGCGTGTAACAAGTACACCATTCTCCAATGAAAAGTTATCATTGGGTAGACCATTTGTATTCCACACACGCATGTCAGTAGCGTGGGCCAAAAAGCTTGAAACGGAGAACTTGTTACTCATAGGCAGTTTATCCTTTCGAATGCGTTCTTCCCAGAGTTTTCTTAATTGTTCTCTGTATTGACCATTGAATGGTCCTGAATAGCTCATGAACGCCGCAGCCATGAGCACATCACCGATTAGATTGTTGATTGATTCTCGGTACAGTTTGATACTAACTGTCCATCGTTCACGTTCACCTTCTAATCCACCTACAAGTTGTTTTGCGCGGGTCAACTTTAGTTCTGTATCTTCGGCTTGTTTTCTAATAGCCTCTTTGTTTGCTGAACTATCGGTGTACTTGTCGGAAAGTGTTTTGATCTTTTTGTTAATGTCATCTAGTTTGACCTCTGCTTCTTCCAGACCACGAATGTTTCTCTCCAACGTTAATGTTGCTTGTTCTAATTTTTCTTGTTTTGGTTTCACATCCTTGTACACATTAAAGAATTCGTTCACAGCAATAACCCACTGACACATACCATACGCAGCACGAGAAATGCCTTTGACTTCTTCTGGGTTTAGTTGCAAATCGATAATCTTTTGCTTGATGTTGTTCAAGTACTTGTCAGATATTTTATCTTTTTCTTTGTCAACAAATTCGGTCAATGATGTCAAGAACTTTTTTGCGTTGCCCATAAGACCTTTTGCAACATCGTACTGTTCTTTCTGTTTGAGTACAGCCATGACAGCAATAAGAACATTCTTGACTTTCTCGTTAGGTTTAGTATAGTTCTTGATTTCAGAAATGTCAGACGGGTCCAAGTTTTTCAACGCTTGAGTGGCCTCTTGTAGGATGGGCGCTACTGCAGCAAGTTCTTGTTCTGCTGATTGTTTGATCTTATTAGCTTTCTCTTTTTCACGTTGAATATTACCACGAGTAAGTTCGACTTCTTGTTTCTTACCGTCGGCTGATGCTTTTTCTTGCAAGATTAGAGTCATTAGATCTTCGCAATCTTTCTTGCTCTTTGCGACAACCTTCTTTTGTTGCTCCAACGTAGTCGACATGATTGCTACATCTTCACGTGCTCTTTCCAAAGTTGTTAAACCGTGTTCTAATTTTGAACACATTTCACCAATTTCTGATCGTTTTTCTTTCAACAAGTTGGTGTAGCCAGTCACCAACTCCAAATAGTTTGTTGGTGTGACGTAGTTGTATCTCTTAAGTTCGCTTAGCATCTGTTCTGAGGCATCCAATACAGAGTTGTGCATAACCACGAAGATTTCTGATATCTTATCTCTGACTGTTCCTTTGCCACCTTCGTCCTCTTTATTCGCATCGGATTCGTCTCCTAGATCGACACTGCTCAAGAAGCTAGTTGCAACCTCTTTCAAAGCCGAAGATGGCCATTGCCTGAACCAATCAATAGTTGTACAGTTCACTAACGCAGGGAACATTCTTATACGATTACGGAACGCTGCTCCCACTGGACTCATGCATACCACAATATGCATACGTTCACGTACTCGTTCAATAAAGAATTGATAAACTTCTTCTTTGAGTTCATCGTTATATCCTGCTTCTTTGGCATCTTTTCGGCATTGATCGTGTATGTTTGTCAACTCTTCAGGTTCAAACATGTTTGGTACTTCTCCACTGCTCAGCATACTGTTTACATCTTCCAAGAATGACTCATCAACGATTTGAGTATCTGAGAATAAAAAGACAATGTGTTTCTTCTTCACACCGGCTTCCATGTATGGTTCTTTCAATGCATTATGGAATGCGACTTGAGCATCCTCTTTGGTTTTGAAGTTACTCGAAAGCTCAACCATGAAAACTTTGTAGTCGGCAATGTGTGCAGCAAGTCTTGTTAAACTTTGTCTACCACTTCCTCCAACACCAATCAAAAGTGCGTTACCACGTGATTGTTTGATAACGCGATGGATTCTACATACGTGCTCTATGGCATCATTAAAGAGTACCAAATTCATAGGTCTTTTGCCTAACGTGTTATTGTAGTCTTCTAGTTTGAGTTCTAGTTCACTCTTTAGTACCTTGATGTCAGGAATTTCAGTATACGTTCCATTATCAGAAAGCAAAGTGCCAAATAGTGTAGGTTGACGATTATTAAAATCAAACAATGCTTCCCATTTGGTTGTGAATGTGTCTGCGAGGTTCTCACGAATACGATCTTGGAACCAAACTCTATCAGGTTCATTGTTCAATCGATCATAAAATATACGGTGACATTCATGAACCCATAACCGAATCAACTGTTCCTTGTTATCAATACCTTCATCGGCTTCAATGATACCTTGGAAGACTTTACTCAAATCACGCATGTTGAAAATGTAATGACTCTTACTTGGTGTTGGTAGCAGTTGTACGCTAACTTGTCTATACATTTCAATTGATGCAAGTGTAATTGTATCACTTAATGATTTGACTTCTTCCATCGTATCAAGTCGATTCTTGAGTAGAGAGCCATAAATACGTTTGATTTGGTTATCAGTAGGGAATGGAATATTTAGCACGTTGAAACGACTTTGCAGACGTTGACTAATAGTTGTTCTTCCTCCACCTGGCGGTCCCATAGCACAAACAAGTTGCATCTTCTTCACATTCTTCTTGACTTGTTTTGCTCTATCAAACCAGAATCCATAATCTATCCATTGACGAAGAAGTTCCAGTGGAGGTTGACTTCCGAATGCATCTTTTTGTGGCATGTTAAAGTCGTCTATGAATAAAATCAATTGTTTTCCTGCGAATGGGAAATATGAATCAAATGACTTCTTTTCCACTTTGCTTTCTAAAATCTCTTGAAGTTTGTGTGATGATGTTCTTGCAGAGAAATTCGTTGTTGATGTTGTGTAGAGTGTATCATCGAATTGCGACAGAACGTAGTTAATTGTTGCTGTCTTACCTGTACCAATGTTACCTACAACGAGTACATGCTTCTTTGCTCTAATTAAGGAAGATATAATGTACGAGTTACGTACAGTGTCTACAGTCGGTACTAGAATCTTGTAAAATGGAGTATTTGGATTTGGTTTCCAAGATTGATTCACTTTCTCATCCCATGGTTTCCATAAATTTGTCTTTGTATCGATAAAGTACTCATATACAGTGCCTTTACTTGGGAATTGTGGATCAAATTCTCTAAACAACATATCCATTTTGTTTCTTCCTTCTTCTTCGATTGTTGCTCCGACTGACCATATCAACGAGAACACGAAGAATTTTTGTACCGTGTCCAAGTAGGTATCATCGTCTTTTGGATCGAGTCCGTTGTCAATTGTAGCAATAGAGTCGAATAAATTACATAATGATTGTACTGCGTTCATATCAGTGGTCGTTATGATTTCATTTGCCTTTTGTCTCGCTTTGAGTGCTTTTTGAACGAAACGATTGGATAAACTACGTAACAGTTCTACAACAGCATCAGGTCTGCTCATCTTGACTCGCTCTTCATACAGCTTGCGAGATGCAAACCACGATTCCATAAATGGTTGCCATCCTAGATCCTTATCGTTAAAGTATACCATACCGCAACGAGAGACAGTAGCAGGAGAAGCAGCGTTCAAATCTTGAACTTCAAACAATAGTGATACTTGTTCTGTGAGTGAAATACGATCACCACTAATCAGAGTCAACACTTTGTTGTCATCAAGTACAGTATTCATAGATTCAATCCAAATGGTATCTACAGGTCCATCAAACACAATCCATTTCTGGTCAGGTTTGGTGTCAGTACAAACTTCTTTCATAATGGCAGAGAAGATACCATTTGACCATGTCATATCCATTCTATAGTTACCGTAGAGTTCATCTCCAGTAATTGCTTTTGGATTGATAATATAGTCGTGAACAGGGTGGAATCCAGGAACTTTTTCAGCAGCAAGTTTAGTAATCGCTTTCTGTAGAATCTTCCATGAAGTTGTCTTCCCTGCTCCACTACTACCAACGACCATAACACCATGACGTGTGAGTTTTGTCTCATACAATTGTATCGCTTTTGATACAATGTATTGATTAATTTGATAGCCATTGCTCTTGAGTTCACTTTCGATAGCATGTTGCAAATTACCAAGGTTCTTTTCTGGTTGATCAACACCTGGGAACAAATCACCCATGATTGCGTTGAATAGTGGTATATCTTCAGTTACAAACTTGGGGAAGTTCATATCTTTGCATGATGTCAAGAGTAACAACTCTTCGTTTGCTTCTGGGAACTTGCGTTTGCGTTGACCCGCAGCTGTCAAAACAGCAGTAATGTTACGCAAACCAAAATCGTAATGACGTTGTTGCGAGAGTTGTTGTGCCATGAGCTCATACATTGTTACAATCTTTCTTGACAATTCTTTTGCTTTCTCAAATCCAAGTGAATACAATTTGATTTCACAAATAAGAGCCGAATCGGGAACCATCATGGAAACAGGTCTCAATAACGCTTTGAGATTGTCTGGAAGTTCCGAACGACCAGCATAACCTGGATTCATGGTTACGAAAATTCCCAATGTACGATTCACTGCAATCTCTTGGCCTTCGAAAAGTAAACTATCCATGTTACCTTTAACAGCACTCAAAATCAAAGATATTTGTTGTGCGACAACGGAAAGTACAGATAACTCAATACGATTAAACTCATCGAAACAACTCCATGCTCCTGTTTGTACAAGTCCTGAGAATAATCTTCCCAATGACTTGTAATCCAAACCATCGGAACAATTGAACACGATTACATATTTTGCAATATTCTTTCCCAAGTCCTTGACTGTTTCTGTCTTACCAGTACCTGCTGGTCCTTGTGGATTACCTCCTCTGCATAGTTGAATAGCAGTAGTAAGTGTCATGTAACAACGTTCTGTCAGCGGTGTTATGACCAAACGACCTCCGTTTCCAATGTATTCATAATCATAATCAATTTCTGAAGATGTTTGTCTCACTACACAAGTATCTTTCTCTTCGTTCCAAACAAACGTGAGTTGTTTCTTCCAATCAAAACTTGATTCTGATGTTACTTTTGCTTTGATTAGTTTCTCGATCACTTCACGAGCATGCACTTCCATAGTAATTAACGCGATGAGTTTCTTGCGATTCAAGTTGGATAAATCTCCGCGAACCATGGTACTGTAACTCTTGAGATAATTTCCCCACTCTTTCTTTCTCTTTTTGAGTTCTCTATGTACGCGCAAGTCGTTTGCTGTTTTTGCTTCGGCTGCTGCATTTGGAGCGGTAGCAGTAGGATTGTTCGGATTTGCAGCAACAGGTGGTGCCTTATCTTTTGTTCTCCTGCTGCCTTCTTTTTCTGATGGATTCAATGCTTCTTGTAACCTCTTTGTCCAGTACAGTTGTGATGCTGTAATTAACATTTGACCTTGCCATTCTTTGATCCATGCATCGCGATTGGTACTCTCTTTCATACTCATATTCTTTAACGCACCGTAACATTTACTCAAATTACGTTTGATGGATTGTCTCATTGCGGACTCAATCAAGAGTAACCATTTCTCTACTGCACCTTCCAAGTGAACAGGATGATTAAAATCTATAGTTTCACCATCTTTGCCAATCATACCATACGCAAAGTATCCACTTTGTCTGGAGTCGTTGCTTTGTTCGATGCGTAGTCGATGAATCCCTTCGAAACAGTTTTCGAGGTGACGTTGAACTGCATTTGGATCTTTTGCTTGTCCAAGAATTTCCAATAAATCGGCATCGGATAAGAAATAGAACCGAGGGAACAATTGTCGCTTGATCTCTAAATAGTCGTTCAAATGTTTTTGAATATCTTCTAGTTTGGTGTGCATATCGTTCAGTAGTGATAAAAGGCCTTCACGATGAGTTGCTCTCCATGCATTTCTGTTCTCTGCAATTGTTTTCATCATGCTCTTCCATTTGGTGTTCACAAGTTTGAAAACTCCAGTTTCGTTTGGCAATTGTTTCTGAATATCTTCGACTTCGAAAATGTTGAGTAAATATGACCACTCTTTCTGGACTTGTAGAATCATTTCTACTGTTTCACTGATTCGAGAAAGAATCTTTTCCCAATTGGTCACTTCAACTTGGAATGAACCAATGTACGGTGAGACTTTCATAGCACCTAATGTAGCCATGTTATCTTCCAAGAGTATGAAAATATCCTCGGTCGAGTTCAAACGGTGATACTGTGACTTGTATTCGACAATATCAAGTTCCATATCATTCCATTTTTCACTAATCTTGTTGATATCGCGTTCAATGTTAAGTTCTTGAGTTGCAGAGTTGGATAAATTGGAAATATCATCTACATAATTCTCAAAGCCGAGTGCAAAGATCTTTTCCAAGTTGAAATCTTTGCTTGTGTTATCAATCTTGGCATGCACGAGTTCGGAAACATCATTCCAATGGCGAGGTCGAAGTGCTTCATTCTTCAAATCTTGAATAAGTGGAAGGACTCGTTTAAATTGTTCCAACTTTTCTTTCAAATTATTCCACACTGGCCATTCACGAGCATCTCTGCCCATATTTTGATTTCTCTTGAGAATGTCAACTGCTTGCTGTTCCATAACTGGTACATCAAGACTATCGAAAGGACCAAATTTCCACTCGTCCCATTTATCTTCCCACTCTTTCTTTAGATCCCAAATCTTTGTCAATGTATCAATATCCTTTGCGACTTCATTAATTTCTTTGTATGGAGGCGCATCCAACTCGAATATTCTCATACCAGAACGAAGTTTCGTTTCTTCTGCTTTTCTCATATTCACTTTATTAGTGTACTCGGAAATAATCGCTTTTGCTTGTTTCACAGTCAAGTCTGCAGAGTAGGGACCCTTTGTAGTAAAGTCTTTCTTGAGTTGCTCGATAGATTTGACAAAAGCTTCGATGCTAAGTTTGAGTTTGTGTCGGAATGTATCACGCTCCTCATCGAGTGACTTTTTCGCAGAGTTGATCGCTGCTTCGAAATAATCACCACTTTCGTACAAGTTTTGTAGTTTGATGTTTTCCTCTTCTTTGACGTTACGTTCATAGTTCTCAAGAAGATTGTACATCTCCATAACTGTACTATATATTTGTTTCTTGCGTGGATACTCGACTTGTAGCTTCTTAACCAATTCAATCTTGAATTCGAGTTTCTCCAGCGTTTGTGGTTCCTCTTGTAGTAACTTGGTGTTCTTCTCAAATAGTTCATAAATGCCACTGAGGTGTTTTTGTGCTTTCCCATGTAACAAATCTAAGAACGAATTTTGCCACGAGTTACACTCCATAACTAGCGTATGTTTCAATGGTGCCGAATCAAGTTGCAAATATCCAATGATTGCTGATGGCTCCTCGTTTTGGATTTGTATTTGGTAGTCTCTGTACTTTGTAATTTCTTGTTGGAAAGAAACAACTGGTCTGTCGTCACGATGAGCGAAACGACGCAAAAATTGTTCCTTGTTTTGATTCCAAACAGTCTTGTATTTTTCTTCCCAACCTCTAATGTACTCTTCTACACCAGAATCTACTTGATGCATACCTTCCATTACCGCGACAATTAAATGTTCTATTTCTTTGTCATTTTGAATATTATCCTTGTAATAGTTGGCATTGAGTGCCAAATCTTCTTCAAGCTCTTCTACTTCTTCCATTTCGTCGGGTTGTGTACCATTCGTTGCGTGTTGCTCTTCCATCGCTTTCTTTTGCTGCTCTCGCTCTATATCGCGAGCAAACGCTGCTTTTAGTGTTTCTTCTAGGAGAGGTACGACAGCGATAACTTGTACAAGTTGTCCATTGATACTAGAAACCATATCAATAAGTTGTTGTACTGATGGCTGCAAAGCAGGTCTTCTCGTTAAAGGGTCGACACCTTCCATAGTAACGTTCACGAGGAACAATGGAGCTGCGTTACGTTCTTGCGAATTCTTTTCACTCTCTCCATTAATCGCATAGGAGAGTCTTTGCAATGACTTTTTCACAGTTTGCCGTAATGACAAGTCAACGTTTGCCTCGACCTGTCTGACGAACGCCCACCACTCTTTTTGTATCTCTGCGTCGTCCTTTTTAAAGTATTCGTACAATTGTTTCATCATGATAACAATGTTGCTGTTAGCATGGATCAACTCCTTACGAGCATACTCACGATACTCTTGTTGTTCTTTTTCAAAGGTATTTCCTAACCCACTGTACACCTTCTTGTTCTCAATCTTGATGAGTAGTGTCTCTGCCATCGTGTTACAGCACTGGTATATCTGCGTGACCTTGCTCTTGAAGTCATCTACGATTGCTTTCACCTCTCCACATGCTTTGCGACATTCTGTTAAGAAATAGTCTAAACCACCCTTTGACGACCACAAGTAGGTAGAAAGACCAGGTTGTATTTTCCTGTCAAGTTCGTATATAATTTGCTTGAACAGTCTTTGTTCCGTGACCAAACTCTTGATGATGTCGTTGTACTCTCTCATCACGATATTTACATTCTCGCGGTATACTCTCAACTTATCTTCGTTTGTTGAAATTTCGATCGCGTTCATCGGTACATCATAGTTGGTAAGTTTCTGCCAATACCGCTTCTCTTCGAACACAATTAATAACTTTGGATCAAAATTGGCTTGCAATAGGCCATCGACTTTGATCATCAAGTTAATGTTCAACGACGCAGTAAGATGCGCGTCCAAACTACTCGTCCATTCTTCATATATTTTCGAAATATACTTTTCCAAGTTTGATGATACCTGTTCGAATTTTGTCTTCAAATCATTGTGTTCTTTTGTGGTTGGTAAAAAGTATGCAGCGTCGATTAACGCTTTGTCTTTCTTAATTTTTTCTAGCATGTTGTACGCCCATATCGCTGACCCTGCATACTTTGGATGGAAAGGTTCTATTGGCGGATTTTTTCGATTGGTTTCGAAATGATTTTGGATGAGTTCCAAAGTCTAAACGTTAATAAATAGTTGTTGAATCTTACTTTGATAAACTTGAGACATATTTCACTAGTCTTTTCTTCCACTGTACGTTTGATGATATCTCTTTTCGCTAGTGTAGAGAATGCTTCTAACAATTCTATTCCATTTTCAACGTCAGTTACCGTTTCGAAAGCAGAAGCGATAACACTCTGCATTCTCAATTCCAAGTCTCGAATACCATTTTTGAATTTCTTAAAGTCGTCATGCCAACCAGTAGATTTGACGTCAAGAATTGGATACTTTAGATTACTCAAATCCGTGATTAGTTTTTGGAAACCAGCACGAATATCGAGTAGGTTCTTTGTGATTTCTGGTCCTCGTGTTCCTCCGAAAGAGGGCAGTCCATTCTTGTTCGTATAGTCGCTGTCTTCACCTCCTGCGCGTGACCCAAACTGTGTTTGAGCAGCACAAACTTCAAGTAGTTCTTTACACCGAAGTACAAACGCAATGATTTCACCGAAAACACTACTCTTGTCATATTTGAGTGTAGCACTCTGTGTTGTACAAATATCACGCCAATAATCACCAGCGCTGATACTCTCTTCTAACGATCGCATACTTGCGTACACATTACCAGTAAAGATTTCTTCCAATGAAATCTTTTGACAACATCGGTAGATAATTTCATTACTAACTTTTCTTAGTAGTCCTGTTACTCGCTCTGGACTGTTATACGATGTAGAATGTTCTACAATGAATGAAACGATAGCTAAAATCTCTGGTACGATTGCATGAATCTCTTTTGGTTCTGCTTTTGCTAATCTTTCGCAGTGTTCTCGCAATGTGGATAGATACTTCAAATTGTCCATGGCTTCGTTCGATCCTTTTTGTATATCCTCTGATTGTTTCAAAAATGGAATCAAGTACGTGCTTCTATGTAAGATTTTGACGATTTGTTGAACGTCGCTTCTTTGGATTTGTTTTTTGATGTTGAGTAAATCTTGCGCGCGTGATGACCAGTATTCGATTTCAGATAATGGTCTCGCGTTTTCTACATGTTCTACATAATCTTTTTCATTGACAACTTCTTTGATTTGACTTGTCCAGTGCATCAATGCGGCTACATGTTAACTACAAATGAAATCCTTACCATCTAGACGAACACACAAATCTTTTTGCTTTCTTGCTTCTTTTACATTGTCTATGCGTTCCAATGGCACGTATAATACAGTCGAGCCTTTCATGCGGAAAGTTGTTTCTGTCAAACTTGCCAAAAACTTGTGCATATGCGACAAAAATTCTTTTTGTAGACTATCTGGCCATTGTAGTTTTTTGTTTAGAATATCAGGTGCAAAATCATTCTTCATGAGTTTGAGTAGGGTCTCTAATGGTGACCCTTCGATGATTCCAAACGTTACAGTTTCTTCGACATCATTAATGTTAATCGTTTTGCCAGGTTCTTTCATCAAATATAATAACATTTGACAAT
>JAESGV010000318.1_pt1 | contig 21751 bp, 27 predicted proteins | sample 9269781 | NCBI WGS metagenome assembly JAESGV01 (sample SAMN15741586, study PRJNA653496) | algae metagenome | isolation source: Tildeniella torsiva UHER 1998/13D and co-occurring heterotrophs from... | place: Slovakia: Slovak Paradise National Park, Hrabusice, Kosice Region | collected 2000-01-01
ATGTCCCAATAACGTTTCATCCACTGTAAAAACTCCAAATTGTCCTGGTATTTCCCTTTGATGAGCTTGTTTATGTCGATCACTTTTTCAATATTTAGTTTGGAAAATACTGTCTGAAGGATTTTGTAGTTTTTGATGTATTCGTAATCATGCTTTGCATTAAAATTGACTTTCGATAATGGAACGACTCCAGGATGCAACGCATCCATTATTTGGCAATGAACAGCTCCTGTACACGTTTGTTCGACTTTGTCATAATTTAGTTTAAAAACTGTATTTATCCACGCTAACAATTCTTTTCTACCCACAAAGTAGGCTTCGTTCATCATACCAACAGCCTTGTCACTTGGCATTTTGTGTAAGTGTTGGCGCCAAAAGTTTTCTCACCCGTTGCAAACAACTTTTTAAATTTTTGAACGTGGTGGTAAAGTTCACAATGACAACTCAAAAAGATGTCGCGCGTGCCGTTTCGCCTCCGTCAGACCTGGATCTATCAAAATTCGATGGCCCACGCATGCACCGATTTTTATCAAACTTTAATGTCAATATCGATACCGTGGTGAACGCGTTAACGTATAATGAAGTGTTAAATTTGCTACCAAAAACATTTGCCAAGCAACACCAGGCAAATATCTGTCGACAATACGGTACCGTACAAGATAACCTACGGAAAGCGCTACAAGTACATTTTACTCTGTGTTTTACTAAATGTGTACTAGGAAGAAATAGATAAAATAGTGGAGGATGAGGCAATGCGAAGAAAGTTAAATGCCCTAGATCTACACGTACGAACAGAAGACCCAAACACAATGTAAGAATAATGAATATTATTCTAACATAAAAAAGATTCCACATCAATAGCACGTATTTTCCATCAAATAAGTGGAAAGAAGAAACAATATCAAACAAAAAACAGTTACGAGATGATATGAAACGACTGTTAGCAACATTAGAAGAAGAAAACGCAAAACGAGAAGAAGAGAATGAAAACCTACAAAAGGAACTCGCAGATGCTAGAGATGAGCTGAAAGAAAAGATGCAAAAGCAAAAAGAGGTTAGTCACTTGTAGTATCTCGCTAATACTTTATAGATAGTGGAAATTGTAGAAAAATGGGACGACAATGAAGACGAAGAACCAAGTAAATAAACTAGCTACTCAAAGAGAACAAAGCGTTTGGCAGTCTCAAAGCGAAAGCGATATGTCAATGTCAGCTTACAATATTTGGAACTTCTAAATTGATTGGTGATGTTTGACAGACGTGTGACACTGCGTTGAGCCACAAATTTAATTAGAAAGATGAACAAGGTTGTAGCCGTAACCCTCCTTGCACTCGTGGCATTTGCCTCAGCAAAGGTCTCATTTTTTGACCGTCATCTCGACACAATGTTGGCCAATAGAATCCCAGTCAAACCACACAGAATTCGCGGGGAAAAGGCTTTGAGAACCCACGTCAGCAGAGTCATGGAAATGGACGACGAAGAATTGTCAGACGTACTCGCTTACCAATATACTGTTGTCAAGAATGATGCCCCAGCCATCTTCTTCTCACAAGACGCATACGTTGAAACAACAAAGTCATCACAATCTATTCCAAGCGCAATCAACGCTGGACCATGGAGAAACGTTTTGGCAACCAACGTCGCCAACTACTGGGCAGCCACCAAAGTTTTCACAAACGATAAGGATACCGTAGTTGTCGCCTACAAGGGAACCAACAACTTTGACACCGTCATCACCGACATCAAGTCCGCCATCACTACTACTTGCAACATTAACGGTGTATCATGCGGTAGCGTCGGAAAAGGTTTCTATGAACTCTACCAAGCCGATATTGCGCAAGTATCAGCTGCCGTCGAACCACTACTCAAGAAGGGATACAAATTGGTCATCACTGGTCACTCTTTGGGAGGTGCCACCAGTTCATTGTCCGCTTTCTACTTTGCCACAAAATTCCCACAATATGGAAAGCCATCTTTGATCAACTTTGCTTCACCAAAGGTTGGTAACCAAGCATGGGTTGATGCATTCAAGGCTCAAATGTCAGGTGCCGTCGTAAGACGTTTTGTAACCAAGTGGAAGAATTTGGGTATCACCATCTTTGATAATGTAACCCTCGTTCCACCATACCTCAAGCACGTTGAAGCCACAGAGATTTACGTTGACTGCTTGAAGTCCAACCCAATCAGTTGCCACATGATCGCTCAATACATTGATGGTATCAAGGCAGCAACTACTTTGTAATAAAATACAAATTTGATCCAAAGGTGTGGCTAATGTAGTTTCTTAAAAAACAAAAAACTATTTGATTTGCGAATATCTTTTTCGTTTTATAAAATTTTTTTTAAAATAAAAAGTTACAAGAAATGGTATTTTCAGACATCTCAGTTGTAGCTTGCGGTACGCCTAGTTCTACAGTAGAGCTTTTTCGTTACTGTATTCAAAGTTTTAGAACTAGTTCACCACGCGTTCACTTTAAAATCCATCCAACGACACAAACAACGACAGAAAACTTTCAAAATCACAAATTAATAGAAAACAGACGCATAGAAAAGATAAAAAGTTCGTGGGACTGCTGTTTCGTTTCCGATGTGCCACTAACAAAACCAATATCATACTTTGAATTAAAAGTACATGCTCTTGGACACGATGGTATTTATATTGGTGTTACTGATGATACGGACCAAAGAATGACGGGTCCTATCGACAAAAAAAGAACTTGTGCTTACTACAACTACAGTGACGGGAACTACAACTCTAACCCAGTTGTCATTTCTACAGGTACTGCTAATTTGTTTTCACTAGAAGACATAATAGGAGTCGTTGTAGACAAAATTGCAGATAGAATAGAATTTTATATCAATGGGAAATACTTTACTCAGGGTGTTCGCAAGGTGTCCGATTTTAAGCAACTGTACGCATTTATCGCTGTATTTTACTCCAATCAAGCCATAGAAACTTGCGAAAAGTATGCTCTCTCAGAATTAAACAGACCCATTTAGAGTTGAATATATTTATTTGTGCATCAAGTATTTACTGTTTCAATGAGAGCTGTACAAGTGAGTTAACTACACGAACGATGTCGCCCTTGTAGTTGTCCAAGAGATGTTCATTCAATTTTCTATTTGTAAATCCCATGGTGTTCAATGTTTCTTGCTCCGTGGCATACTTTAAGATTGGCTGCATAAAATCATTTCGTGGTGGGAATTCAGGATGATTATCAACAACTTCTTGTTTGATTTCTTCAACTTTTTCGACAACTGGTTCTTTTTCTTCTGCAAGTTCATTAATGACAATGACTTCCGACTCTTCTTCTTTTGGTTTGGGATCTTCTTTTCCGATATCGATGCCAAATAATCGCTTCACTAATGGACTTGCTCGTTTCACTGATTCTTCTAGCTTGTTTTCTACAGGAGGCATTGGTCGGTATCTTTGCACTCCGGATGAGCTACATTGTCGTGGTAGTCTTCGAATTGGTTTGACAATCACTCGCAAGAGTTTATCGTTCAACTCGACATGATTTGCAACTGCATTTCGCCACTCGCTATTGCTGGAGAAAGTAACGATATCTTTTTCTTCATCAATGTATTGCAATCCGAGCTCCGTATTTTTTGGATAATACTCTTCTAATCGTGCGTAAAGATCGTCATACGAATAGCTATCTTCGACATTGAATCGGCGGATAGTTCCGTGTGGTTTGAAGTATACTTTGAGTTGTACAGACATGTGACGCTTTTTAGATTGTTTGACTGATGAATTTTTAGCGTGCAATTTATACTTGCTCGGAATCTTAGGAAACAAGGAAGATGCGACAAGCGTGAGGACTCTAAGGCGGGAAAACTGCGTAAGGAACTGATTACAAAGATACTAATCCATGCTCTTGATGTGATCAGCAGCTTTGGATACGTACAAGACTTTTGCACATTGTTTTGGTACCATGCCCTTGAAGTGAAGAAACCAGATTGTAACAAACTAGAAACCATGCAATCACATGAACACTCAGAGCGAAACAAACAACCTATTACTGATGTCCTAAGCAAGTACTTGGATCCAAACGGTGCTCGCGTACTAGAGATTTCTTCAGGTATTCACTTTAAGCGCATTTAACCTTCGTAGGCTTTGGACAACATGTCGCTCATTTCGCGAAGACTTTCCCAAACGTTACTTTCCAACCCAGCGAATATGAGTTGAAGGGATTACACGAAGACAGCATTAACGCTTACATCACAACTCATGAGCTTAAAAACGTCTTACCACCAATTCAAATTGACGCATCTAACGTACAAACACCGTGGTTACAGTCAAACGAACCACTACAAGCGATCGTTAACATCAACATGATTCATATTAGTCCATGGGCTTGTACAAAGGGATTAATGTACAATGCCAGCAAACTTTTACCGAAGGGTGGCTATTTGTTCACCTATGGTCCCTACAATTTGAATGGCGAGTACACCTCCGAGGGTAACAAAAATTTTGACGCATCATTGAAGAGGCGTAATCCAGAGTGGAGAATCAGAGATGTTAGCGAAGTTGAAGCTGAAGCAAATAATAATGGACTTGTATTGGTTGAGCGGGTTCAAATGCCAGCAAACAACTTTACTCTTGTTTGGCAAAAACAATAAACTCAAATTGACCACAGCAAACCCACGATAACTGTATGCCACCTACTGCGTAGATCTTTCCAGTTAGGTTGCGCCACTCTCTGGCCGAAGTATGTCTGTCAAATTCAAACAATTATGACATGGCGTCTCTATGCTCTGCTGTGTATTGTTTATATAGGCTATGGTAGTTATTTGTCATTTAATAACTGTTGTAGTACATAGTGCATGCTTAGATGGCGAATTTGAACAAGTACCCAACAGTGAATATTGTAGATACAAATATAAGGGCATTTACTCGTACGGAAATCAACGCGATGGAGAATTCGGAACTGGCGGGCTGATACGACCAATAACACCCGTAATCGTACCAAGAAATGACACTGAGATAGTAGAAGAATATGTTTATGGTTATGTGAAAACAAAAAATTATTTATTTCGAGCAGCACACAGTGACCCTGCGCCAAAAATATGGCCCATTATCACTGTACCGATGAATTTTTCAATTGTTGGACTATATACAATTTTCCTCAGCAATAACAGCCTGTACAAAATCATCGATTTCGCAACAATTGCACCAATTTCAGTGCAACCACCTGTAAAATGTATAGACGTCGCAGCGCTAATAGGTGATGAATACCTATGTTTGACGAGTGAACTTGTTGTTTATCATTTCAGTAACAGCACTCAATCGTGGGCTGCATACCAAAACTTTACTAGTGCGATACCAAGCACCACTCCGAGAAATAATTTGAAATTTGTCAAAAAGCAACTACAACATTTGCGAAGATACGGTATCATTTGTGATGGAGTAGTATACACGACAGGTACCATGTACAACAGTAAGACAGAAGATACTATACTAACAATATAGATGATATATTCTCACCAAAAGGTGAATTTTTCACAGCTCCACGATTTGACGCTGTAATCGCTCAAGAACAAGATTTTTTCAATGTTTCAATAGGGTAAGCCAATCATCAGTGTTTTAACAAATAGAACCAATGGCGGATTCTACGTTTGGGGAGTGTTTGGCAAAGTCGTATATACATACCCACAACTCTTTCTAGATGAAATTAAATTTGTATCTGTGAACATTGCTGGACTGACAGGTACAAGTGCAGCAGTTTTTGCAATCAGTGACACTGGTGTCGCGTACTCGTTCGGAAACAACGCGTTAGGGTACTTGGCAGATGGATCAATTATCGATCGCATCGAACCAATTGTTAGTTCCATCGAATCAGAACACGTGTTTGGATTCGATATTGGTATACTCGTATACCAATCACGAATCGAGTTTTGGTTTACATCCTATTCACACTTGAAAGAGTACCAACCCATGGTTACCAACATGATGGACTCTCGTGCAACAAAAATAATTGCTAACGGACGACAAGTGTTCGTGTTAACAGAATCTGGATCTATTTATGGAGTTGGTTCCAACGCAAATGGTGATCTTGGTGATGGATCACGTACTGATGCAAATGTACCAATTTCGTTTGCAAAAAGTAGTATTTTTAGAAAGAAAATTAAATCTTTGACTGATGGACTTGGAGTGACAGAAGATAATCATGTTTTTATGTGGGGAAAATCATTATACAATTGTTTTGGTACGAGTTCAAAAATACCTAAAATTGTTGCCACGTTGAGCTCGTCGAATTATACACTGATTGGAACGAGTTCAAATTCTCTTATAGGACCAAGAGTATTCACTAACAATGAGATTATAAGTTGTGGTCAAAGGTACGCTATCATTCCTGGAAAAACGATCACCAAAGTTGGTCAATTTTCAGGAACAAGTTGGTGGATGGTTACAACAGATGCAGAGATTATCATTTCCAACGCTAGGTTGTTATCTAGCAGGTATCCAAAACTATGCACTACACAGAATGGTAACTGTACTATTGTTGATTCGTACTTGCCTTACTTTACTGCATTTGAAATCTCTCGCATTGGTGGGTATTTGCATGTTGCAGGTGGAGAAGAGTACATCCTATTTGTCATGGAAGATGGAAGATCGTACTTGTACTTGGATGGCGTATACACACCATTTGAGAAGATGGACACTATTGCACAGATTGGCACACCAGATTTGTATGTGTTAGCAAATGGTACTTTGTTGTATGGTTACGCGCCAATGAACTTTAAGACTCTTGACAGAGTAGAAGAGTACCCCAAGGTACTATCTGCTGCTGCGACTTATGACGGTATTATCGCATTGTACGCTAGTTGTTCGCAACACTTTGTTGGGCTCAAATGTGATATTGCTGTATGCGATGGCATACCTGCAAACTACTCTAGAACGTGTAACGGTGGTCGTTGTGTTAGTCCACAGGTTTGTCAATGCTCATCAGAATACTCTGGCAAGTACTGCACCGAATGTAGCAATCGTTTCTTTGTTGGTTCTCAGTGTAACATACCATCTCAAATTGCGTACGTAGTTGTGTTTCTGTCTGTTGCGTTGGCATTAACGCTCCTTGTTATTATTATCGTGTTTGCACTTGCATGTTTGATACGATACCGAGCATCTATAATCAAGATCAGAGAGAAAGAAAACCAAATGCGTGACATGTTATCGGTAAAGTTGATCGAATATGATCAACTAAAAGATGAAAACGACGAGTTACTTGAAAAAGTTGACCGCGATTGGGTCATACCACTATCTGAGATTCACATTATTGAAAGAATTTCAAGAGGTTCATATGGAACAGTAATGAAAGGTAGCTACAAAGGACTAGAAGTGTAAGTGCATACTGTTCATGCTTAACTGTTTAGAGCGATAAAAGTACTACATGGAAGTGGATTAAATAACGAGGAAGAGTTTAAACATGAAGTGAAAATGTTACGATCGTTACGTCATCCGAATATTGTTTTGTTTATGGGAGTTGCGCTATCGGTAAGCTACACGCTATACACTAACAAGTAGAACACATCACAGTACATTGTAACAGAGCTCATGCATGGAAAGTCACTAGATACGCTCTTGTACACATCAAAGAGAAGACAAGGTTATCACAACGCAATATCGTTCAAGCATAAAGTAGAACTATTAAATGATGTAGTGGTAGGAATGATGTATTTACACGGACAACAACCAGAAGCAATAAATAATAGCGTGAAACAAGAGCAAGCCACCAGGGTAGATGTATACAGCTTTGGAATCATCATGTATGAAATGTTTTTCGAGAAGCAACCATACCACGATGATAATGTACAAACTGATAGCGTTTTTACGTTAGGTTTGCGTGTTGTGAAGAATGAAAGACCACAAATTCCAAATGGAATTGAAGTGGATGTTACACCAGTAGAGTTGCTGCAGTACATTGAGTTGATGCAACAGTGTAATCCAGAAGATAGGCCATCATTTGTTCAGATCCACTCCACCTTCGCAGAAATTCGAACAAAAATCTAAGAATAAAAGCAGCTCGTTGTAACTACTTACAATCGATTTGTGATAGCTGACAAGACAAACAAAAAACAAGAAGCCCGGTATGGCAGACAAAATCTCTGTGGGTATCTTTGGATACTTTGGTGTCGGTAAAACATCGATAACTGTTCAATGTATGGCGCTCAAATCGTACTAAACTTTTAGATGTCAGCAATCAGTACTATTTTATTTCTTCATAACCTAATCAAACAGATTCAGCGCAGAGCACGATCCAACACTAGAGGACTGGTAAGCACGCATCGATACTTTATTAAATTAGTAGGTACGTATTTCACCGAACGATTATTAATTTATAGGTTTGAAGTCAACAAAAACATTGGAGGCAAACTTGCAAATTTAACTATTTTGGATACCGGAGGACAAGAAGAATACAGTCAGCTTGCGTTAGGTACGATCTTGCTATTCACTTCTTACCATTGCAGATAGCATGAAAGATGCAGAGTGTTTCATGCTCGTTTTCAGCGTTGTTGACGAAGAATCATTTACACGACTAAATGACCTCGAAAAGAAGGTCAAACTCGTTACCGAGTCCAAGAAAGAAATTCCATTAATTCTTGTTGCCAACAAAGTCGATCTTCCAAATAGAAAGATCACAACAGAGCAAGGAAAAGAAATGGCACAACGGTTCCACTGTTTATACATTGAAACTAGTGCCAAAACGAGAACTAATATCGATGAAGCGTTTGAACAAGTTGTTACAGAATTTAGACGTATTAAAGATGGACCAAAACAAACAACGCAATCACCACCTGTTAGTCCAGATAGCAAAAATAAGGACAAAAAGAACAAGGATAAAAAAGATTGCGAAATACAATAAATTATTACCATATTTATTGGATCTTTTGCACAAAGACGATATAGTACAAATCCCATGAAAAAAGAATAGTTTTATAAAAATTAATTTATTGTATTACGAAATCTACATCTCCACTAGCATTCATCCACAAATTTAAGAAAAACCTCTCATCTGTACCATTAATCGTAAATTGCTGCACTGCGATAATTAAGTCTTGCTCATTCCCTAATCTCACTTCCCATACTCCAGGATTCTTCTTGCTGTCTACTTGCCAATGCATACTACCCTCTCCATACACTATCGGAAAATTTTCATGACTCGGTTCAGTTGGCATATCAATAGGGTACATACTCAAGAAAGCATCTTCACTATCGTACTTATTTTTGTACTCGATAAACAGGTTTGCTCCATCTTGTACAATTTCAGGATGACATTTTATTGTGCTCGCTTTTACGCTTGTTTGTGCAAACGGTGTCTTTCCACATGGTATAGCGGCACTCACTGTAGGTAAAAATCGAATTTCTTGAGGTCCACTAATGTACTTTCGAGGAATTCGAATACTTTTACTTCCATTTCGATCATCTAGTACGTGTACTATTCCTATTGCGCACGGTGAACTTTTAGGTGCGATACTAACTCGCGGATCGCTTATTGGTATTCTTTGGTCAATAGAGTACGTGAATATTAGGTCATCACCTTCTTCTACTTTGTCTTTTTCTAACTCGATGTGAATACCGTCGTATGCTTCGCCGACAACAGTTATTGGTAGCCTTCCTGCAAGACTTTCGTACCCATCATCACTAAAGAATCTCACTTCCCATTCACCAACTTGACCAAAAGCATCAATTGTAGTTGTCCATACTTGCTCGTTTAACGTTGATGGTTGACTTAAATAATGACACACGCCCCAATCTCGAACCGATACATTTTTTGGAACAATATTAAAGTATGCACCATAGCAAGGTAGTTTCCGAGTATATGTTATCGTCAAGCTATCGCCATCTTGTATTGTAGTTTTGTCTGTATAAAATTCAAGAATCCTGCTTTCATAACGTAGTCCTTCTCGGTATGGTATAATTCGTTCGTAGGATGATGGCAACTCCATTTTGTTGACGTCAACGAATTCATTTCTATTAACATGAGTACCTTTGTTGCCCATAATAATGTTTACATTGTTTTTCTTTTCCTCAGTTCATTGTTTGATCGACACGTTTTATAAATAAAACGGATAGTATTTTAGAATGTGCTCGCAAAAGAGAACGCAACTGCTAGATTTATTATATCGCACTTCTTGTTTACACTCTTTCCCTCTACAAATCTCTCATCTATAGTAGCAATAAATAATCCTAGTCCCAACACTGTGGCTCCCTCCAAATCTTCAATCCTACAAGCAAATAACGAATCCGATACTTCGAATCCACGCATAAAGTTTGGATACTGTACCTCTAACAGATCTAAATCGTAATCCATCAGCGGTGCCATCAACACATTGTACCAATCTTCTTGTGGTGCAACCATGTGTACAGTGCTTGTTACCAATTGATGTATGCGTTTATACAATGCAAATGCGAACAAATCAGATGTCTTTGCGAGTGTGATAGCGTGGTATTCGCATAATCCTAGATACCATGAATCTTTGGGGCATCGTTTACATTTCGGAGTTGTTGTAGGTTTGTACTCCTCTGGAATATTTATAGTTTCGAGTATTTTTCGCAAGTGATGACAGATTTCTCGTAGTCCTTGCCTAATGTTGCGCACTGTTATTGTGTTAAGATCTTTTATGCGACGCGATTTGCAATTCCACACGACAATTTGCTTTTTTGCCCTTTTCAACTCTTTCAGTATTTCTTTTGAGTTTGTGCAGTTGAATACTTCATCTAGCAAAAATTGTTTGCTTGCTTTTCGTGAACGATTGTGAGCAATTGAACGTAATTCTTGTGACACCGCTGCTACACTAACTAAATCTAAAAATTTCAAGTACGAGAGCACTATATTCCAAGTGTCTAGTGGCAGCCGCTGCATTGTTGATTTGTAAAGACAAAGAAAACTAAACGGAGGTCGCATCATGTTCGAAAACTTTAAGAAGTCAATACGTCAAATATTATCTCCAGAGCCTCCACGCGAATTTCACGGTCAGGCCTGTCCTCTATTCGAAATACCAGATATAATTTTTAATATAGTTGAGTTCCTTCCTCAAGATGCTCCCACATTACTCAATATCGCAAAAGTGAGCGTGCAATTCCACGTTACAGTTCATGCATTCGCAGAAAATGTACAGAAGAAGAAATTTAAATACTTTAGAACTAGTGATTGGCACCATGACCATCGGTCGGAGCATTTCTGGAAAAACCTAGTTTTAAACCAGTGGATTAACTTTAGTATGTTTTTTATTAATTTATTTACAGTAGACCCAAATGCGAACATTTCAAGTTGGTTTAAAGTTTACCAACGACGATACAAAGCTGCTAAAAAGATAGTGAATGTGAGGAAACAACATTTAATAGACGACTGTCCAAAAATGGAGTTTACTTGTCCACTCATGTTTGAAGAATTGAAAGAAACAGATAGAGAAAACGTGAGATATTGTGGAGTATGTAAGAAGAATGTTTATCAATGTGATGACAAATTGGAGCTGGAAGAACACAGAAAACAGGGTAATTGCGTTTCATTCCACCACATGTTTACTCCCCTTGAACTGTTACGAGAAGATCTAGATAAATTAGTAACGTGGCAAGGTATGATACAGCCATTAGACTGAACTCTTCGCCACAGTAAAGTTCACCACCTTACAATGTTTTTCCATTTGCGAACACAAGCATTTCGATGTGCAGTTCCAACCCGAAGAAAAAATAATGTCGTTCACCAAGTACTCTTCTCTGACACCACACTACCACGATAAAGTAGTCACAAAGTTGCGTCTACACCCTGAATTTAAGCGACAACAACATGATTGGATAGTCACAGAAAAGGTTCACGGTAGTAACTTTTCATTTATAGTGACGATGCGTAACGATAAAAAAGAGTTAGAAATAGCCAAAAGAACTTCAACTATGGACGTACACGACGCTCCATACAAACGTCCAACAGAAACAATTCTCAAAAAATATCGAGACTGTGCACTACAAGCGTTCGACTACGTCAGCGAACATATTTTACCTGATGCTTACGTGATGAAGGTATGTAACCCATTTTATTACTAACAACCAAGGTATCTATTTTCGGAGAACTATTCGGTGGCGAGTACGACAAAACAAACACAGATGGCACTTACCCTATCTTTAAAGAAGTACTGTACTGTAACCATCATGATTTCTTCGCGTTTGACGTGTTTGTTACCTACGATACAGACCGTGCTATCGTGAACAGATGGCTCTCATTTGATGAAGCAGAACGAGTGTTCCAAAATAATGGTTTTGGTATTTATTCGAAAGCACTATTCCGTGGAACGTTCGACCAATGCATGGCGTACGATATCGCTTTTTCGACTACAATTCCTGCTCTCTTTGGACTCAAACCACTTGATGAAATATTTGATGCACGTGATCTAGTTCCAAATATTTCAGAAGGTGTAGTCGTGCGACCCAACTCTAGTTTTATCATGAATGGAGATCGTGTCATGTTCAAGAAAAAGAATATAAAATTCATAGAAAAGATATCAAGTAAAATGATTAGAAGAAAAGACTATTTCACGAATAGTTGGGAAGAAATGTTGTTATACATCACAAAGGCAAGATTACTGAACGTAGTTTCAAAGATTGGAGAAAATGCAAACGTTGACAATGTTACGAAGGATATGACTGTGGATGTGTTGGAGGATTTTGAGAAAGAAAATGGAAAATGGTGGAGTAAATTATCAGAAGAGGAGAAAGAGAAATTAACAGTCAAATTACAAGCACGTGTTCTTAAATTTGTGAAACGAAATCTGAACAAGTAAATAATTTTTATAAAACTTTGACGAAAGAATGAAGTGTTTGTGTGCGTAGCCTGTGTTTTCTGATTTGTAAGCAAAAATATGGGCAACTCCTCGATTGCTAGGGTAAATGCGAAAGAAAAACGCGAGCCGGCTGCTATCTCTGTGATAAAGAATGAAATAATAATACTTGACAAAAATATTGAAGAAACAAATGTTATCTCGACACCCATTCCACTATTCTACCCACGAGAATGTTTAGAGCTCACAGTCATGACTCCAAATATTGTCTTTTTACTGCGAAATAACGAACCGTATACAGTGGACCTTACTACACGACGCTGGCGATACTTGCAAAAATTAACAATCAATATAAAAGCAAAGCGGTACATTTCGTGGACAAGACCAGTGCTAAGGATTAATGATGATTTAGTTTGCATTCGCGACGGCGGAACTGCAGAAATACACGATATTAACAGGGAAGAAGCTTTTGGATTGTATAACTGCTCTGAAGTAGTTGCAATAGACGATTCACGATTCGTAACTGTAGCAGCGAAAAAGTATATGCTGGACTGTGCAGCCAATTTTTATGCGCGTAAAATCTACTGCTAAACATGTACATTTATTTGACTCTTAACCTTTTTCGTCCGCCTTGTACATCTAACAAACGTCTCACTTTGGCGCGTGACCTTACAGGAGTCCCTTTATCAGCTGTCTTTGGTTCATCTTGTTGCTTCTCTTCTTCCTGCTCTATCTCTGCTTCCTTAGCTTGTTCTGCAACATCAGCTGGTCTGAAACCAGTGTACCCTTCTAATATCTTGTCTGCCTCTTTGTGCAATTGCTCCAAATTTTCATTGACACGTTTCAACTCGTCTAATGTCATGTCAACATCATCAATCGTTTCTACAAACTCGGAGAGGTTCGTTTCCGCATCTTCGTTCGCAAAACCGTCAACAACACTTACAGGGTCCTCACTATCAGCAGGGTTCTCTTCTGTTTCTTCTTCGGCATCTTCAACTGGTGCTCCTCGGTCCTTGCAGAAGTGACCTACTGGCAGAAATACAGACAAAGAGCCCTGTGGTGCTTTTTTAGGGCCACCAGCAGGTGTAGTCCATTTTACTCGAATTCTATGATTAGCTGTACGCTCAACAACAACAGCCTCATAAGAGCGATTATCCAAATCTGGACCCCGAATGCGACGAACTCCATCACGTAAGCTTTTTACATGATATACTATATCACCTGGTTGTAACATTGTCTTTGGATCTTTTCGTTTATCATGATTTCGTTTGTTCAACTTCGCACGTTTCTCAGCATTTTGATACAAAACGTCACGTGTGGAAGCAGCCAGCAAAAATGTTTCCTCAGTAGCAGCTTCAGTACATGATGGATTCATGTATTTGGTTTTTTCAAACGCTTCGTTAGGCTTCATTTTGATTGTGCTATGCATTCGATCATTGTATAGTTCTCGTGTAATATCTAAATTGAATTTCACATTATTACTATTGTTGCGTCGACGTTGATAATCTATTCCATTTTTGATTGTTCGATTAGGACGTTCGATTACACCTTGTGTTTGTGGATGTGCAGGAGCACCATGTTTCAACTTCTTCTTCCATTCAACTTCTATGAGATGTTTTACATCAGCTGCGATAAATTCTCCTCCATTATCTGCTCGCACAATATCTGGAGTAAATCCAACATCTTCTGCTACACGTCTTAAATAGCGTACAACATACTTTGATTCTTTTGTTGGACATTCCCAAGCCCATAGCTTCTTGGAGAATGAATCTATCATACATAGGATATTTCTTCCTAAGTAGAATGTAAAATCGATAACTAGATGATGGAACGGATACTTAGTGAGGATAGGTATATACTCACTCTCTGGAATGTTTGCTTTTAGTTGTCGACAAATATCGCAAGTAGTCCCATGTCGTTTAATTGCCTCCTCTAATCCAAGATAGTAATATCAATTTTTGAAATAGCTTCGAATCAAATCTCTTCCTCCACAATTTGTACTTGCATGAGCTTTTGATATTTTTGCACTGATTTGAGAATCATGAATGACTTTCAATGATAGATACTCTGGTTCTTTTACTGATTTGTAGTGAATTCCTTCTGTCCATTGATGGCTTGGAACAGAAGCAGCAGCATCAGTTGGTTTTGATACTGTTTTTGTCCCTACTTTCTTTCGGTAGTGCAAATGAGAACCATTGTAGTTATAATTTTTGGCTGATTTTTTATAATTATATCGTTGAGCAGAGGAAACACATTCTAGAGGAAGTGTACCTACAGTTAGGTATAATACCATAGCAGTATACAACTCATCTAGCATGGTTACAGTGCTTTTACAAAAATAAAAATTGGCTGAACGGACCAGCACATACTTTTTGGCTGCTACAGTAACGTGGAACAACGAAGAGTCTAAAATTACACTACGTGCAACTAACTCAGATAGAGAACTAAAATCGTTTGTTACCCATTGTCCACACGAAACAAGCTCTGATGAATTTTCCGATTTAAGGTCAAGTGGTTCATTGATATGCTTACTCTTCACAAGATCGTATCTAGTCATATACAATATCGACACCGAACAAAAACTTTTCGAACTAGAAGATAATGTACAATCTGTCGATATAGTAGGTAATCAATTGACATTTTTCTCAAAACAACAAAGTCACTTGTATCACATACCTTCAAACACGTTACTCTATTCTATCCCTGCTCAAGATCAAATTTTTAAGTCATCGTCGTTTGATGGAAACGTGATCCTAGAGTCATACAATGGACTTGTCATACATTCATTGTATTATAAAAAAATAATTCCAATACCAAAAAGCAAGTCAGGAGAGATAGAAGAAGTCAAATGGATCTCTGGATCATTGTATTATATTCTTATCATGAGGGAAGGTCAAGCTGCGTGGATGTTAGAATACGCTGCGTTTGTGTTTTGCACGAGAACTTGTCAGATACGTCAAGTAGCAAATTATGGAAGGGATGTATGTAGTATGCCAATGAAACAAGCAAAAAGTAGTGCAATGTCCTTGAAAATATCCGAGGGTTTTACTGATGTAATTATTTTAATTAAACTCTAAATTTATTATCGTTCCACCCAACTGGTAACGTACTGTTGTTTGTTGTGGTGACTTGGAGTACACCATTAACTAGATTATAATTGAAGCTGAACCCAGGACGAACGGGTGCCTCTAATCCTTTGTACATTTGTCCACATACGCGTCCATTGTGCGTCAAAAACATTCTACCGTTACAGTGCTCTTGCATATCGAAAAAGAGTCCAATTTTGTCACCAATATTCAAAACGACAGATTTAAACTCTGCTCTATCGTGAGTACCTTTTTGTGTTTCGTATAAACTCATGTTACTGATGTACATGGCTTTTCCTTGGCCACCACCGATGTGGTCTTTGAAATTAAAATTTTCTTTTTCTTCTGTCACGCCCAGTAAAAGATGTGAAAACTGTTGTGTATAAATCATTTCGAAATGACCAAGTGTTCCGGCTTCTATTGGCTCCACTAGCACAGTTTTCCATGCTTCTCCCTTTACCTTGGTTAAATCAACGGTAAAGTCGAATTTAACTCGTGGACTTTGTAAATGGCGACTGAACTTGTTCGCGAGTGATTGTGCGTCATACGAAAAGTTGGTTATCTCGACATCGCCACTGATGAGTTGGTGTATGGTTCGTCTGTTTTGCATTTTTGTAACAAACGCGACCTGAGGTCAATAGCAGGAGAGTTCAAAAGGTTTCTACTTGAAAAAGGTTGTGATTTGCGAATTTAGGAAGCCTTTTCTGATATTAGAATTTCAAATCTACATACTAGGTATAATACGTAGTCTTAGCTAAATAATTTTCATGGTTTTAAAAAGATATTATTAATACTTAAATGCAAGGTTGTTTTGCATGCACACTATCGAAGGAGCTCCCAGCATAGACTTTAGGAAAAGCAAATGCAGTAAAATGTGATCGTCAATGTCATGTTGCATTTTATCAAAACTAGGAACAGACAACTCATGTTTGTACAAGAAATGTCCTCTCCTGTCAACGTTACGTCAAATAGGTGAACAGTAAACGGCCGTCGGAATATTTGAAACAAAAAAATGCAAACAGTGAGGATAAGCACAACAGCTGTATTTTCCAAGTGCGAAGAAGCAATATTTATCAAAGCTAGGGACACACAGTACTCCATTATTGTTACCATTGAGCCATCATTGTACCAAACCATCATTTTGCGACTCGAGGGTATGGTTCTTGCACAAGATCGTTCTAGCACGTGGAGAATGCTCACCAGTTCAACTACGCAACTAATGAAGATGGAAAGACTTCAAGGAATTCCTTCTAGCGAAGTTACGTTCAACAATGGATATGTTTGTGTGAACACAAGATGCATTACGGGACCTGTTACGTTTCGTCTCAAGTTAGAATCAAAAAGATACATTGAACAACTTGGAGATGCACAACCCAATGTCCGTACACTGTACCGAATAATTGCAATCGGAACAACACTAGACGCTCAAGTAGAGCAGATAACCACCAATGGCGTCATATTCCAACGAATTGCTAGAGACGTCACTGGTGTCGACAAAAAGTTTGCTTCTGAAATTGCAACACAATTTGAAACCGGTGTCGCGTGTGAACAAGGAGAAACATATTCTCAAAGAAGGAAACGTATCACCAAACACTTTAATAACTATCCTTCGGATTCGATTGATGTTATTGCCCTAGAGTTGGGTGTTGCACCAACTCCAAGAAGGTTAGAATTGAAACGTAGACACTCTGAGGTCGCATTGTGCTCTACACCAGACAGTAGTTGTATGCAAAAGAACAAGCGTATGTTGTTGTCAAACGAAAGTGAAGAACGACGTGAAGCCGTTTACTCATTGCCACTCATTGAACTCCCAACGTTGATAAGTAATCAAATGTATACTGAAGACGCTGACGATTTTTTCGCACACGCCACCTCGTTCCTCGAGAACTTGTACTAATTTGTTACATTTAAATAGTCAAAAATCATTTATCTTTTTTTTCGTGGATGTTCATCAGTATCACTTCGTTTCCTCTTGCCCAAATCTTCTTTAAAAATATCAATTTCTACACAATCATCACTATCGTCATCAACATCAATCACTTCAACATCATACTCTAGTACTCTAGGTACTGTCAACTGCTCCGGTGACCTCAACATACTACTTGCAGTCATAAACGGAGAACTAACATTTGGACTATTCATCATACTTGCTTTGATAAACAATGGAGAATCAACTGTTGATTCGATTTGTGTATCATGCCAAGAAATATTCATCTCATCTTCTGGATCTTCGATATCTCGCATGTATTGGGATTCAATATCTGAGATTCCAAGTATAGAGTTCGTGTAGCCTTCAATATCTTGTTGAGAACATTCTTCAAAATCAGGTTTCTTGATACCAAGTGTTCTGTGATCAAACAATGAATGATCGGAAACTAATCGTCGAATAAATCGAGATAGTTGTGGATACTTTTTCTCTCCCTTGTTATCTCGTAGTGCGCAGTAAGTAAGAACAAGTTTCTGTTTTGGTCGAGTCATACCCACTATCGTGTTAGTTTGTAAAACGAAGCGTACCAAATAGTAGTCGTTTCTCTTCATCTATTTGTTCTTTTGAAGTTGCTTTGTAGAATGGTATCGCTTCATCTTCACATTGTATGATAAATACTGTATGAAATTCTAAACCTTTCGAAGCATGTAGTGTTGCAATTGATACAGCATCTCCTGATAGTTTATCCATGATATCAGTTGTCTTTTGGTTAGTCGGTAATCAATTAACTTACAATGATTTGATTCAAAAACGCAGAAATTGTCTTCTCATCACAGTATTGTATAACCTTGAGTAACCTCGTTAATACTTTTCCTGATAGGTTGTACTTTTTACATATACATGGAATAATATCAGTAATACTCTTTAGAGAGTTCAAGTAGCGTAGAAACATGACCATATCGTTGAAAATTCGTCTATCAGAGTCGTTCTCTATTCCTTTGATGGTTCCAAGTAGTTTAATTTTATCTTGTTCGTTTTTGTGTTGTTGGAACGTTGTTGAGATACGATCGCATATTTCTGCAGAGATTGTGAACTGTGCAATCTATTGTGTTAGTATAGAGAGTGTGCTTACGATCTTGTTAAATGAATCAATGTCGTTTTGGTTGTTTAGAAACTTGATGGTATCGATCGCGATGGTAAATTCGTCCATTACACCAGTGTCTTCTACAGATTCTGTATATTGAATACCTCGCTCATCTAATACTTCTTTGATAGGTGTTAACATGTACTTTGTACGTGCTATGAGTGTTAGTTAGGTACACAGCATTAACATACCTAGTATAGCCACGTCACTAAGTTTTGTTGTTTTCGTAAGTACGCACTGCTCATAAATCTGCGATGCTATAAACTCTAGCTCATCAAGTTCGGTTTTACACTCTTTGACAATAACTTTGGGACCATTCTACGTATATGTTAGTCTATCAATATCTCTACTTACAGGTGTACCTATGAGAGATTCTTTACAGTTCATGAGTTTAGCGGCAGCATCCAATATCACTTGGGTAGATCGGTACGAGTGTGTAAGCGTTACTTTCTGCACCTCCTTAAAATGGTTACATATGTACTCCAAATTTTTCGCATCAGCACGTCTACAAAGTTAGAATGGTACTTGTGTAGCTTACCGAAAAGTGAAAATTGTTTGTTGAGGGTCACCAACAACAAATATGTTTCCATGTTCGCTACACAGCTTCAAAGCAAGTCTAACAGTAAAAGCATATAACGTCAAACGTACTCGTATTGTATCGAATTTGTATCTTGAAACTCGTCCACTAATAGGTGCCTAATGTTCGATGTAATCTTTCTGCGTAGTGTATCATTCGCTAACAATTTGAGTAGAAGTACCAACAAATCATCAAAATCGACGCAATTGTTTGCCTTGTTCTTTCATGTTAGAAATTCATATAAAGTGGAATCTTACTGTGCTCTGGTACTTGTCATAAACCTTTGCAATATCACGATGCATACTGCCATGCTTTTTCACTAACGTGTTGTAGTTTGTACTCGACTGCCCAAAGTCACTCGGCTCCAGTCTTAAGTTTTTCGCATCTGATATTACATCTACTGCATTTTGTGGTGTAAAAGATTCATCGCCAACTCCAAGTTGGTCGAAAACTTCTTTCACCACTTTCTGAAATTGTTAATATTTGGTATCTTTCTTACTAGTTTCGCAGGTTCCATAAGGATGGAAAAGCTCTCTCGTAATCCAGCTTCTTTATAATATTTCTGTAATATTTTCAACGAAATAGAATGAAATGTGCCAACATGTATCTCTTTTGTGTCGCATAACTTCTCTATTCTTTCTCGCATTTCGGCTGCCTTAAAAATATTAAAATTCAGACGCTGAAAATTACCGCCTTCTTCGTGAATGTGAGTGCCATGATGTTTGCACCCTTAATTTTTTTCGTTTCAATTAAATATTTAACTCGAAGCGAAATAACTCTCGTTTTGCCTGTACCAGGTCCCGCGAATATTACGCATTGTTTACTATCGGTCTCTACGGCAGTTTTCTGTGATGCGTTGAGGTCGAACTGCATACGTGCATGTATTGCGTTCAATTAAAAATTGGAAAGTCACGGTTGTCTGCCCGTTACACAAACAAATGGTAAAAAGAAAACGAGTCACGCCTGTAGAAAAGCCAAAGCCAGTGAAGAAGTGTATAGTAGAATTGGTTTCTAGTTCCGATGATGACGCATCTATCGAGAAGCCGAAACCAATCGTTGTGCGACCTAGAGTTGAGACGATAGATGATATACTCGATGGTGTAAAAGAACCTCCAACAAAAAAACGAAAAGGTGCCAAAACAAAAGCACCAACAAAATCTACTGCGGAAGTGGTAAAACTGCCAAAATATCAGTTTGTAGAGAACGACAATTGGAAAAACGTTGTATCGCATGACGATGATAGTATGATTGTTGGATTATTAGCAGCAAAAGATCCAACGAGCAAGAATTATTCTGTTTCCGATGAACAAATTAATCAGTTTTGGTCGTCCGTATCGTCAAGAGCATCCGCAAACAAAGGATTCTCGACTCAGTTCTTCGACAAGTACATCAAGTTCCTATCACAACGGCATAAAGAACGAATAGCAAAGAATATTACAAACACACAGCAAGATCTAAACATGACGAACAAAATAGGATCCGCTTTGCTAAGATTCGTTCTGGATAAGGGTACAGACTTTGCGGATGATCAAATACCGCTTCTTCAAACAGGAGAAATGTTAGAATACATGCAAGGCGCAATAGAAGGCTCCGTAGAGTACCAATACATTGTCATGTTCTATTTCCATGCCTTCAACGCAAATGTACAATACTGTATGGACACTCAAGTACAAATACTAAAAAAGAAAAATGAAATCACTGCAGGAGATACAGAAATGTACAAAGATATAGAGTTGAGAGAAATCAAAGAGTCAGAAATCACCACGTTCCGCATCAAGAGTACATTACTGTACAAAATGATGGCCAATCACGAAGGTACTCGTCACTACTATAAAGAAGTTGTAGATAAGGTCATAGATATGATTGAAAAAGCAGACATGTCGAGTGACGATGACAAACGAGTAGTGGATGCATTCTTGATACATTTTGATAATGTGTATGAACTTCGATTCAACAATATTGATAAGAGTCTCGTTGTCGAGTATGCATTCAATGAACTTGTACATAAACCACACCACGTGAGAACAAGATTCATTGGGAATGTGATATGTAAAGAACAACTAGTTCGGTATGGATTGGAAGAATCTATTATTTTCAGTGTCCCTGATATGGAATCGCAAACGATTGCAAGTTTGGAGTCAATGGAAAAGTACACTGCGTATAGAGTTCATGATAGAGACGAAATGATAACGTATTACAAATTACTCTGGTATTTGTTAATCGAATATGTGAAATTGACGAAT